>Ga0326727_10003771_pt1 | contig 47594 bp, 46 predicted proteins | sample MB2enrmetagenome_FD_207643 | JGI IMG/M metagenome (GOLD analysis project Ga0326727, IMG submission 207643) | Lab enriched peat soil microbial communities from McLean, Ithaca, NY, United States - MB29MY | ecosystem: Environmental > Terrestrial > Soil > Wetlands > Peat | place: USA: New York... | reverse complement strand
CTCGAACTCGCGCAGGTTCGCGACGTGCTCGCTCGCGCGTCGTCACGCGCGCGCCGCGAACGCGCGGCAGGGTTGCGCATTCCGCTGGACGCCCGCACCGAACGCCGGATCAAAGCGCGCAGCCGCGACTGGTCGCAAGTGCGCCCCGAGTGGGGCCTCGCGGGAAACGCGGCCTTTATCGCCGCGCCGCGTTCGCGAACGCGCGGCATCGACCTCGGCGGTCGCGCGTTTCTGCACGACTACTCCTGGCAACTCGATCGCGAGTTCGCGACGCTCGAGCTGATCATGACGGCGCCGATGGTCGTTGCCAGCTGGATCAACTTGCAGTATTACGGCTCGACCGTCAACAACCGGGTGTTCGGGAGCGGCAACAAAGTGCTGCACAACGTCAGCGGCGTGATCGGCGTGCTCGAGGGCTACGCCGGTGATTTGAAGGTCGGGCTACCGTGGCAGTCGGTCCACGACGGCGAACGGTTCGTCCATGAGCCGCTGCGCCTGAACGTGATGATCGAAGCGCCGCTCGAAGCGATGAATCGCGTCATCGCGAAGCACGAGATGGTGCGTCAGCTCGTCGATAACCGCTGGCTGCATCTCTTCGCGATCGGCGAAGACGGCCGCGTCTCGCACCGCTACGCGGGCGGCGGAACCTGGGTCGCTTCGAATCCCCCCGCCTGAATCGCGAAATCGATGAACTCGCGCACGACGCCGCGCAACTCGCGATCGCGCGCGGCAACCAAGTGCCAGCGCCGGTCGAGCGGCGTGATCGGCGTGGGAATCTGCTGCACCGCGCCGGATTGAAGATCGTCGACGACGCCGTCGCGCGACACGAATGAGAAACCCAACCCTGCGCGCACGCACGCGCCGATCGCACCGTTCGACGTGATCGAGAGCCGCGGCGGGTCGATCGCGAGTGCGGCAAAGCACTCCTCGGTGACGGCGCGCGTTCCTGAGCCGGGTTCGCGTACGAGCCAAGTTGCGCTCGCGAGCGACATCTTCGCATACTGCGCGCCGGGCGGCCCGATGGCGATCATCTCGTGCTTGCGCGTTGCGATCGTTTGCAGCGGCAGATCTTGCGGCGGACGGCCGGCGACGACCAAGTCGACCTCCCAACGGCGCAGCCGGTCCCAGACGTGCGCGTGATTGCCGACGTCGAGCTCGACGTCGACGCTCGTCTGCCGCTCGCGAAACTGTTGCAGCAACGTCGGCACGAGGTGCTCGGCTGCCGTCGTTACCGCCGCAATGCCGAAATGCCGCGACGTCGATTCGGCGATCTCGCGCGCGCTGCGCCGTCCCTCGTCGAGCAGGGCGAAAACGCGACGGCCGTAGGTCTCGAAACTGCGGCCGGCTGCCGTCAGCCGGATCTTTCGTCCATCGCGCTCGACGAGTTTGGCGCCGACGGCGCGGCCCAGCGATGCCAGCGCGGCCGAGACCGCGGGCTGCGAGACGACGAGCGCATCGGCCGCCTCCGCCACCGACCCGAGCCGGGCGACCTCAAGGAACGCGCGGAGCTGCGTAAGCGATATCATAAGTATTAAGTTATGTTTTAGGAAAAAAGTTATATTTGACCTTCTGATTTTTGGGGCCCATACTCGCAGAGGCAGGCATGCATGTCCCCTAAGGAGGTCACCGTGGCATCAGGCTCGTTCCAAGCCGGCGTCAAAGACTATCGAGCCAATTACTGGACGCCAGACTACGTTCCGCTCGATAGCGATCTGCTGGCGGTCTTCAAGATCGTCGCCCAGGCGGGGGTGCCCCGCGAGGAGGCGGCCGCCGCCGTCGCCGCCGAGTCGTCCACCGGTACGTGGACGACCGTCTGGACGGACTTGCTTACGGACCTCGACTACTATCGCGGCCGCGCCTACCGCATCGAAGAAGTGCCCGGCGACCCGAGCGCCTTCTACGCGTTTGTCGCCTATCCGATCGACCTCTTCGAAGAGGGTTCGGTCGTCAACGTCCTCACCTCGCTGGTCGGCAACGTGTTCGGTTTCAAAGCCGTCCGAAGCTTGCGCCTCGAGGATCTGCGCTTTCCGCTTGCCTACGTAAAGACGTGCGGCGGTCCGCCGAACGGCATTCAACTCGAGCGCGACCGTCTGAGCAAATACGGACGCCCGCTGCTCGGCTGCACGATCAAACCGAAGCTCGGCCTTTCGGCGAAGAACTACGGCCGCGCCGTATACGAGTGCCTGCGCGGCGGGCTCGATTTCACCAAAGACGACGAAAACATCAACAGCCAGCCCTTCATGCGCTGGCAGCATCGCTTCGAGTTCGTGATGGAAGCGGTCCAGAAGGCCGAAGCCGAGACCGGCGAGCGCAAAGGCCACTATTTGAACGTCACCGCGCCCACGCCCGAAGAGATGTACAAGCGCGCGGAATTCGCGAAATCGCTCGGCGCGCCGATCATCATGCACGACTTCCTCACTGCCGGCTTCACCGCCAATACCGGGCTGGCCAACTGGTGTCGCGAGAACGGCATGCTGCTGCACATCCACCGCGCGATGCACGCCGTGCTCGACCGCAATCCGATGCACGGCATCCACTTCCGCGTCCTTACCAAGTGTCTGCGTCTCTCGGGCGGCGACCATCTGCACTCGGGCACCGTCGTCGGCAAACTCGAGGGCGCGCGCGAAGCGACGCTCGGATGGGTCGATCTGATGCGCGAGTCGTTCGTTCCGGAGAATCGCGCGCGCGGCATCTTCTTCGATCAAGATTGGGGTTCGATGCCGGGTGTCATGCCGGTGGCATCGGGCGGCATCCACGTGTGGCATATGCCCGCGCTGACGGCGATCTTCGGCGACGACGCGTGCTTCCAGTTCGGCGGCGGAACGCTCGGGCATCCGTGGGGCAACGCGGCGGGCGCGCATGCGAACCGCGTTGCGCTCGAAGCGTGCGTCGAAGCGCGCAATCAAGGGCGCCCGGTCGAGCGCGAAGGACGCGAGATCCTTACCGAAGCGGCGCGTCACTCGCCCGAGCTCTCGATCGCGATGGAGACCTGGAAAGAGATCAAGTTCGAATTCGACACCGTCGACAAGCTCGACGTTGTGCCCGCGCGATAGCGTAAGGAGACATCGATCATGGCTGACGTCGTCGAGTACCCAACCACCCAGCGCCGCGGCGAGACGTTCTCGTACCTTCCGCCGATGACGCCGGAGCGACTGCGCAAGCAGATCGCGTACCTCATCAATCAAGGCTGGCATCCCGCCATCGAGCACACCGAGCCGGAGCGTTCGTTCTCGAACTTTTGGTATCTGTGGAAGCTTCCGATGTTCGGCGAGCGCTCCGTCGAGCGCGTGATCGAAGAATTGGACGCTTGCCATCGCCAGAACCCGGGCCATCACGTGCGCCTGCTCGGCTACGATAACTACGCACAGTCGCAAGGCATCGCATTCATCGTGTTCCGCGCGGGCGAGCGATGAGACGTCGCCCGCAGGTTCCCGTGCCCGCGGCTCCTTCATCTGCGCCTTCGTCTGCGCTATCCTTTGCGCAGTCGGGGCGCGAGATCGCGCGCGCGCGCCGGGCGCAGCTCAGCCGCAGCGGAGGCTCTGGTGACACCGTTCGTCCGACGCGTCCGCCGCGTCCCGAGTTGCCTGCGCCCGTCGATGCGGGCTCGCAGCGCGCGGGCGCGCCGAAAGTCGGCGCGTCGCGGACGACCGGCGGGCTGATCGTTACCGGCACGCTCGTGCGGAGCAGCATTCCGGTTACCGGCGACGAGCCGGGCGACGGCGTGAAGATCACGGGCAGCACCGATCAGCGTATCGACGAGGATCTTCGACAACGCGATCACGAGCCGCCGCGCTCGCGGCGCGCGATGCCCAACCTGGGATCGCGCGTGCAGATGTTCAAGCCGCAGGCGGGCGCCGAGCGCGGCGCATTAGAGGCGACGCAGGGCGGACTTCCCGTCACGGGTTCCGCCATCGGGCGCAGCGCCCGCGTTACCGGTGATGAAGCCGGGGCCGACCGGCGCATCACCGGCGATCAGTATTCCGGTTCGGCGCTGCCCGCGCGCGAAGGCGATCGTCGCGATCCCGTGACCGGCTCGAAGGTTGCGGTCGCGCACACGCTCGGCCGTCAGCGCGTGACCGGCGTCGATGTCGAGACGAGCGCACGCGTCACGGGCGGCCAGCGCGGCGCCGATGCGCCGATCAGCGGAAGCCAGTATTCCTCGCGCGGTCCCCGCGACGATCGCGAGGTGCCGTACGTCGGGTTGACCGGCGACGTGCCTGCGAGCGATCCGGCCGTCACGGGTCTGGAGCGCGGTCGGGATCAGCTCGTGACGGGCACGCCGTATCTCGGTGCCGCGCCTGAAACCGGCGACGGCGGCAATCGCATCGCCGCAATCGACGATCGCTTCTCGGTGCGCTCGCCCCAGCGCTCCGCGCACCTGCGCGCCGAATCACGCGAGGATCGCAGCCGGCAAATCACCGGCGCGTTCGACGCCGGCGGCGATAAGATCACCGGCAATCGCGAATTTCTCTTCGAACCCCGCGGCAGCGAACGTGGCGGAACGCCGGCCCGTCTGCAGATCACCGGCGAGGGGCGCTCGCGCAACGGGCGGCTCACCGGCGACTCGTGGAGCGACGCCGGCAACGTCACCGGAACCGAAGGCACTTTCGCGAGCGACCGCAATCCTTCGCAGCGCGGGGGCAAGCCGCACGCATTCGCGGGCGCACGCAGCTTCGCGCGCAAGGAGTATGAAGACGGCAAGCAACTCGTGACCGGAACCTTCGGGTTCTCGGGCTCGGGCGCGCGGGTTACGCTCTCGGGCGGCGCGCAAGCATGACCTCCACGCTGCAGCGGCAACTGCTTCGCGCGGGCACGCACGGGCGAACCGCACCGGCCGGGCGTATGCGCCCGGTGCCGCTGTGGAGCGCGCAAACCGCGCCCGCGCGTGACGGACGCGGAGCGCACGTGCTCGCCGATCGTGCGTTGACTCTGGCGCTGCAGCGGCGCGCGGCCGACATCGACGCGGCCTTCGCGGCGATCGAGCCGGCGATCCGTGCGATCGTGCCGATGCAATTCGAGAGCGGCTTCGTCGAACGGGCTCGCGAGGAGCTGCGCGCGCGCCTCGACATTGACGTGCCGGCCAAGGACCTGCACGCAAGCTGGCTGCGACCGCTCGATACGAGGGCGCTCTACGCGCATTGCACGCTGGCCGTCTTCTGCCGGCTCGTCGAACGCTCGTACGACGGCAGCGCGGCTTCGTCGAGCGACGGCGAAAGCGTGGCATCGCTGATCCGGCGCTGGGGCTTTCACGCCGTCGACATCACGCCGTGCGCCGACGGGCGGCTGAGCGGCGTGGTCGACTATATCCTGCGCGTGCCGAACGCGGTCGTCACCTCGCGCAAGTCGTATGCCGGCGGGCTTTTCGACGTCGATGAGACGCTGCGCAAGTGGGAGAGCGTCGAGCTGATGCGCTATCGCGAAGGCGTACCGAATCCGGCGACGGAGCAGACGCGCTACCTCAAGATCGGCGTGTATCACTTCAGCAGCTCCGATCCGGATCGGCAAGGGTGCGCGGCGCACGGCAACGATGCGGCTCGCGCCGCCGGCGCGGTACTGCAGCGCCTCGAGCAGTTCGAAGCGGCCGTGCGAAACGTACACGGCTGCGCCGCCTGTACCGCGACGCTGCTCATCGGCGTCGACACCGACACCGACGCGATCCGCATGCACGTCCCCGATGCCGACGGCGCGACCTCGGCTGCTCGCTACGTCGACGCGGCCGAGCTCTACGAATCGACCTTCGCGTGCGCTCGTGAAGAAGCGAAGGACCGCATTCGCGACGCGGTAGCGGAATGCGCCGGCGTCGCACCCGATGATCCGGCGACCGAGGGCATGCGTTGGTTCTGCGCCTTCCTCGTGAAGAACAACATCGGGCAAATCGACGCGGTGCGCTCGCGCTACGGCGGGGCGTATCCAGACCGCGGGCATACCGAGCGCCTCATGGTGATCGGCGATCCGCTCGACGACGTGCAGCTCCGCAACCTGGCGTTTCAGGCGCAGATGGAGACGGTCGAAGAGCATACGTTCGTCCTCGACATCGGCGTCAAGATCTTGCGCTCGCTGCACGAGCCGCGCGGGTTTGCCGTGCCGGTCCTCGCGCACGCCCGCTACGACGAGCGCGTTCCTGGGTCGCTCGAGCGCGCGCAGGTGCGTGCCTTGCGCCTGCGTTCGGCGGTATTGGCGCGCTTCGCCTCTCTCGCGTCCTCGGGACTGCTGCACGTACACGCTGCGGTTCGCGCGGGCGACGGACCGTTGGTGGAGATCGTGCCGGCGGCCGCATCCACGGAGTTTCACGCATGAAGATTTGCCAAGTCGAAGGCACGCTCGTTGCAACGGCCCGCATCAGCGGGCTGCAGAATCGCCGGCTCCTCGTGGTCAAAGAACGCGGGAGCTCCGGCAAGCAGGTAGCGGTCGATCCGGTCGGTTGCAAGCCGGGCGATTGGGTCATCGCGGTGGGCAGCTCCGCCGCGCGTGACGCCGCCGGCAGCAAAGACTATCCGAGCGACCTCACCATCGTCGGCATCATCGACTATTGGGATGAGGCTACGGGCCGGGAGCAGGCCTCGTAATGCAGATTCAGCGCGTCGTGCGCGATTTGGTTACGACCAAGCGCAACTTCTGGCTCTCCGCAAAGGCCCTGCGCGTCGTTGAGGATGCGGCGGGGAACTTGGAGGTCGCGCTCGATCCGATCGGCGCAAAGCCCGGAGATTTCGTCGTTACGATTGGGATTTCGGCCGCGCGTATCGCCGCCGGAAATCCGAAGATCACTACCGATCTCACGATCGGCGGGATCATCGACCACTGGGACGAGCACCGATGGCGAGATTGAATCGGCGCTCGTCGCAGCAACCACCGCAACCTCGTTCACAACCCTCAACCACTCACGTCAAGGAGACTACGAACATGGCTAACGAGAAGATGGGCATCGCCCTCGGAATGATCGAAACCCGCGGGCTCGTGCCCGCGATCGAAGCCGCCGACGCGATGACGAAGGCGTCGGAAGTCCGGCTTATCGGCCGTCAATTCGTCGGCGGCGGATACGTCACGGTCCTCGTGCGCGGTGAAACCGGCGCGGTGAACGCGGCGGTGCGCGCAGGCGCAGATGCGTGCGAGCGCGTCGGCGACGGCTTGGCTGCTGCGCACATCATCGCGCGCCCGCACTCGGAAGTCGAGCAAGTGCTTCCGCTGAATCCGGGAGCTTCGGGCGACGGTCGCGATGCTGAGGTTGCGCGCGCGTAATCGTGGCGTCAGACGCTGACGGTTGGGAGAGGGTGGCGCGTCCACCGTCGCTATTCCGCCGTTTCGAGTTCGCCTCGTATGCACATACCCGTGCATTTCTCGATCGCTTGGCGGCGCTCTCCGAGGAGACCGGATTGTATCCGGACCTCGGCTTCGGCACCAAGCACGTGAACGTGACGATCTACGGCGGAGGCGGTAACGCGCCGGCACAGGCGGAGGACGAGTTCGCGCGACGCGCGACCGTCCTCGCCGAGGAGAGCTCGGCGTAGTGCCGCTGCCCAGCGTCGATGTTGCGGCTGCCGTCGTCTACGACGACGCGGGCCGCGTGCTGCTCGCGCAGCGCAGCGCGCGGCAAGTCTCTCCGGGTTTCTGGGAGCTTCCGGGTGGAAAGATCGAGCCGGGCGAAAGCGCGGCCGAAGCTGCCGCGCGCGAGCTCTATGAAGAGGTCGGGATACGAGCGACGGCGCTCGCCCCTTGGGTGTCTTACGAGCATCGCTTCCCGACCAAGCGCATTCGCCTGAGGTTCTTTCGCGTGTCCGCGTGGAGCGGTACACCGAGCGGACGCGAAGGCCAGCGGATCGCGTGGGTCGATCCGCGGCTTCCGAGCGTCGCGCCGGTGCTGCCGAGCAACCAGCGCGTGCTCTTCGGCTTGGGCCTGCCTGCCGTGTACGCGACGACGTCGTGCGGTTCGCCGTCGCGCCGCCGCGCGCTCCTCGACTCGCTGCCGGCGCTGATCGGGAGCGGGGTCGGAATCGTCGACGTGAACGAACCCGCGATCGCTCCCGATCAACGCGTCGCGTTTGCCCGTGCCGTTGCCGACGGTGCGCGACCGTACGGGGCGCGTCTCGCGGTTACGGGGTCGGCGCTCGATGCGCGACGCGCGGGCGCCTGCGTCGTGCGCACCGCGGCACGCGATCTGTTGCGGAGTGCCGAACGTCCGGGCGCCGAGATTTGGGCCGTCTCGTGCGGGACGCGCGAAGAGTTCGAACGCGCCGTTTCGCTCGGTGCCGACTTTGCGATCCTCGAGTCGCCGCCGATGCTGCGCGAACTCTTGCCGTCGGCGCGCATCCCGCTCTACGTCCGAGCCGCCGATGCGCGCTCCTCGCTCGAAGAAGCACGCCGCGCCGGTGCGGCAGGCGTGGCGATCGACGTATGAATCGCTTTTCGACCGAGAGCGGGCGGCTCGAAGCGTTCAGCGACGGTGTGCTCGCCGTGATCATCACGATCATGGTCCTCGATCTGCGGCCGCCGCAAGGCACGGACCTGCACGCAGTCGTGGCGAGCTTGCCCACGATCGTCGTCTACGCGCTCAGCTTCGTGTTCATCGGAATCTACTGGAACAACCACCATCATATGCTGCGCGCGAGTGCGGGCATCGACGGCCGCGCCATGTGGGCGAATCTGCACCTGCTGTTCTGGCTCTCGCTCGTACCCTTCGCGACGGCGTGGCTCGGCGAGCACCCGACGGAGACGGGGCCCACGGTCTTGTATTGCTCGATCCTGCTGCTCGACGCAATCGCCTATACGCTGCTGCAGAACGCGCTCATCGCCGTTAACGGACGCGATACCGCGTTTGCGAAGGCCGTGGCCGCCGACGTCAAGGGGAAGATCTCGATTGCATTCTACGCGATTGCTATCGCCGCCGGATTCTTCTGGCCGATCGTCTCGGATATCGCGGTCATCACCGTTGCGGTGATCTGGATCGTGCCGGACCGCCGCTTCGAGCCGCTCATCGCGTCGAACGGCTCGGCCGACGACGCCGATTGATCAGTGCGGGTGCGGACTCGGCGATGCGTCGGGCTTGAGGATCATCGTCGTTCCGTTGCAATGGTTGTAGGTTGGAATGACGGTCGCTGCAAAGGCGCGCTCTTCGGCGATGAGCGCTTGAATGACCTCAGCGGGGTTTCCGTTCTTCGCAAGATCGCCCACGCTGTCGTACTCGGTCGGCGGCTGGCCGCTCTCTTCGCCGGCGAGGGTGCCGATGTCGCCGAGCACGAGCGCGCGTAAGTACGCCTTGAAGCTCTGACGGTCGCCGCTCGCAAGCATCTGTGACATTCCCTGCCCGCTCAGATAGGTTCCGGCAAACGTTTCGTAACGGTCTGCGAGGCCGCGCTGCAGATCCATCAGGTTCTGCAGGCGCTGGCGCAGCGCATCGATTTGCGGATCGTGCCCTTGCGGGAAGTCGTGCCACGATTGCTTCATGTAGTCGGCCTCGACGCCGAGGTTCGCGTAGATCTCTTGCGCGATCCGGTCGACGCTCGCTGCCTTGATCACTTGCTTGGGTCCGTAGAGCAATTGGTCGTCTTGCGTCTCTTCGCCGGTGGCCTGCGAGCTGGTCTGACCCATCCAGCCTTGCTGATCGAGCGCTTGCTGCAGTTCGGCCTGGGTGGGTACGTCCTTCGGATCGATGCCCTCGAGAAACTCGATCGTGTTTCGCGCCATGGCCCCAAAGGCCAAGTCGTTGCGCTTGGCGACGTAGCCGATCGGGAGCGCCATCGTGCGTAAGGCCGTACATTGCTCGGACGTGACGGTGTGAACGATCTCCGGCGGCGGCGTGGGCGCGGGCGACGCGGCGGCTACGACAATTGCGGCAATCATGGACGCGATCGGGTGCATGGCGCGATATCTTCGAGGTAACAGCGCGCCGCCCTCGCGCGTTATGCGCAAGGCGATGACGGATTCGGCTGGGCGTTACCTCTACGGCGCGGCGGCGATCGGCTTCGGCCTGTGCGCGCTGATTTGGCACGATATTAGCGGCGTACGGCAGTTTCAGGCCTTCGGTAGCGCCGGCGCGCGCGAGATCCTTGCTTCGCTCGTGGGCGCCGTCGAAATCCTTGCGGGCACGGCCGTGCTTTGGACGGGAACGTCACGTGCGGGTGCCGTTTTGCTCGGCGCACTATACGGGGCGTTCGCGCTGCTCGGCGTGCCCTATGTGATCGAGCAGCCGTCGGTCTACAACAATTACGGAAACGTCTTCGAGCAGCTCGCGCTCGCATCGGGCGCGATGATGTTGGTTACCGATTCGATATGGACGCGTATCGGGTTTGTCGCTTTTTGCGCGTGCCTCGTGTCGTTCGCGCTCGAACAAGTCTTCTATCTCGCGGCAACGGCGGCGCTGGTTCCCGCATGGATTCCACCGGGCCGATATTTCTGGGCGTGCGCGACGACCGCTGCGTTCGTGCTTGCGGCGGTCGCGATGCTCACCGGCGTGCTGGCACCGCTCGCCGCACGGTTGAATGCCGCGATGATTCTCGGTTTCGGCGTGCTGGTGTGGGTGCCCGCGCTCGTAACCGATCCGCGTGCTGCGGGCAACTGGAGTGAAGGCATCGAGACGTTCGCAATCGCGGGGAGTGCCTGGATTGCCGCCGGGCTTGTCGCCAGGGGAAGAGCGACGGCTCGCCGGAGTGTAGCGCCATGAAGCGCTTCTTGATCTCTGCAGCCGTTGCGCTGCTCGTTTCCGCTGCCGCTGCCGGCGCATCGGCGGCGACGACGCTCGCTCCGGCAGAGCACGGCACGTTCGATCACTACACGTTTGCACTCACGTGGCAACCCGGCATCTGCAGCACGGAAGAAGGCTGTCTCCCCGACCAGCCGAAGTCGCCGTTGATCGGCTTGCATGGTCTCTGGGCGTCGCTTCCGCAAGACCTGAGCTCGCAAGGGATCGCCGATCCGCAGTGGTGGTCGAAGGGCTGCGACCTCTACCGTCACAGCAGCGAAGCGCCGCCGCTCGATGCAACGCTCGATTCGCAGCTCGTCGCCGTGATGCCGCACTTCCAACATAGCCTGCTCACTCACGAGTACGACAAGCACGTCCAATGCTTCGGCTTCGATCCCACGCAGTTCTTCGCCACCGCCCTCGCGATGCGCGCGGCGATCGAGTCGAGCGCGTTCGGTGCGTATCTGCAACAACAGGCCGGCCACGACGTATCACACGCGGATGTCGTGGAGAAGTTCAAGGCCGCCTTCTCGACGGAACACGGAACCGCGCTCCAGCTCGAATGCGGACGCAACGCGGCCGGGCAGGTCGTTCTGACGCAGTTTTGGTTCCAGATCCCCGCGAGCGAGCTGGAAGCGTTTCCGAAACCGGCGTCGTTCATGGATACGCCGAGCAATGAAGATACCTGTCCGGCATCGTTCCGGATCCCGTCATGGTGATGGGCGGCCGACCAGCGCCGAGAATCCGACGGCGAGGAATCCCGCCGGCGGCTGCGGTCGATTCTCGCGCGTCCGCTCCGTTGCCGTGCCTCAAACCAGCATCGCCGGTGATGGCGGTGTTCCGCGCTCTGTAACCCGCTAGCAAGGCCGCGTAAGATCACGAGTTCGTGCCGGGTCAGTTTCAGAGTCACCACACACTCCTAGTGATTTTATTGATAGCCGGCTGCGCGCAGTGCCCGTTCATCGCGAGCATCTCGGTGCCATCCGCCGGTGTTTTTGCTAAGCACGTTCAACAGATGCGATGCCTACAAGCCGCCTTTGCCCAAACACGTACCGACATGACCGACGATACCCACCCGCCCATGAGCCATAAAATCGATAAACACGCACTTATTTTTCCTTGTGTGGCATTGCAATCGGGACTTACGCCCTATATGCAAAATGCACTGTAGCACTTGGCGCTACCAGCCCCGCGACGAAGGAGCGCTTAAGACCGATGCGTCTGGAGGCGAATCGCGAGCCGGCAACGGTCGCGACTGCTCCGCCATTGCTCACAATGGCCAGGGCCGATTTTGCGCACCAAAGGAGTCGCCGGACGACTGATACCGTGGTGTCGGCGGATGGTGTGCGTGCAATCGTCGCGGTTCTTGCAACAAATGTGTGTGGTACAGAACCCAAAGGAGAGCGCGACTTTACCTGCGAGATGCTTATCAACGAACGTAGTGGGCGAGCCTTCTGGATCTGGGTGCTTTCGATAGACGCGTCGACACCGCCAACAAAGTATGTAGTTGACCGAAGGACGTTCCATGCGGTTCAAGGACGATAGAGATGCCTGAAAGGTGCTGCCGTCGGAAACCACGCTGACGGCAGCATCTTTGTCGGTTCGGTAGACTTCTGCACCGAAGCGCTGCAGTGTTTCAATAGTTGACGGCGCAGGGTGGCCGAACAAGTTGTGCCGCCCAACGGAGATGATGGCTTCGCGCGGATGCACCGCTTCGATGAACCCGGGAGACGAGCTATATGCGCTTCCGTGATGGCCGACCTTTAGGACGTCGGCATGCAGATCGATGCCTTCTGCGAGAAACCGCTGCTCGGCTGCGATACCCGCATCCCCGGTAAACAGCATCCGAAACCGACGGTACTGAAAGATGAATGCGACGGAGTTGTCGTTGATAGCGTTCTTGCCGCCGATGAACGGCAGCGACGGACCGATGAAGTGCAGCGTCACGCCGTCGTCGGTACGCCATTCCATGCCCGCGCGCGGCTGCACGACCGGCACGCCCTCGCTACGCGCAACATCGAGGCAATCGTGGTAGGCGTGGCCGCCATAGACCTGTCCGCCGTCCGCGATCTCGTCCACGCGGATCTTTCGTAACACCGGCGCGCATCCGCCCACGTGATCGCCGTGCGGATGCGAGAGCACGAGCGCGTCGAGACGGTGGATGCCGCGCCGCAGCAGGAACGGCACGACGATCCGCTCGCCGACCTTTTCGGCAGCCGAGTCTTCGCCGGACGGCCCGCGTTCCAAGCGCCCGCCCGCATCGACCAGGATTGCATGATGCGTGGGCGTTTCGATGACGATTGCGTCGGCTTGCCCCACGTCGAGCACGGTGATGCGGAGCTGCCCGTCGTCGAAACGTGGCGGCGCCAGCACCAGCACTGCCGAGGCGCCGAGCGCCGTCACCGCGAGCGTGGCGCCGCCGCGACGTACGAGCGGCCACGCCGCAACTAGCGCAGCCTCGTAGGCGGCGATGCACCACGACGGCGCCGGCGTCATCGGCAGGGTAGCGGCGGGTAGCGTCGCCAGCAGATGCACGCAGCCGGTCATCCAGGCGATGATCCAGCCGTTCAGGTTGGCGGCGGCCTGCGCGAGCGGTCCGCACCAGCACAGCGCGAGCTGCGCCGCGCCGAGCGCCATCGTGACCGGCACCGTCGGCACGACCGCGAGATTTCCGAGGAGCGCGTACGGCGTGAACTGCAGGAAGACTGCTGCCGTCAGCGGCCACGTGCCTAGTTGCGTGGCAAGCGTGAGCGTCAGCGCCTCGCGCGCGCGGTGCGGCAGCCAGGTTGCGCGGTCCAAGTGCGTTTCGATCGCGGGAGCGCACGCGAAGATCGCGCCCACGCAACAGAACGAGAGCCAAAACGAGGCGGTGCCGACGCCGAGCGGCGAGATTGCAACGATCGCAATCGCCGCAAGCGCGAGCGCGTTCCACGAGAACGCCGCGCGGCCTCCGGCGCGTGCGAGCAGCGCGGCGCTCGCCATCGTTGCGGCTCGCAGCGCGGGCAAATCGGCGCCGCTCAGGATCGCGAACGCCCAAACGCCGGCAAAGGCGATCGCGCAGGCAGCGCTGCGCGGCAGCGTGAGGAGCCTTCCAGCCTCCACGAGCAGCGTGGCGACCAGACCGACGTGCAGCCCCGCGGTGATGAGCACGTGGACCGTGCCCGTCTCTTGAAACTCGGTCCGCAATTGCGGATCGAGCGACCCGCGTTCGCCCCAGAGCTCGCCCGCCACGATCGATGCGCCGGGTTCCCCCAGGCGTTCCTTCAAGCGATCGAGTGCCCACGCGCGCAGTCGTGCAAGCGTCGCCCTGAACGACCCGTCATCGCCGCTGCGCGCAAGCACGGTTGCGCTTTCGAGACGTCCGCTGATGCCGTGTTCGGCTTCGATCGCCGCTTCACTCGGCTCGCCCGGATTGCGCGATTCGTCGAGCGGTTCGAGACGTCCGCGCACAAGTAGCCGCGCACCCGCCTGCGGAGGCGCTTGCAGCGTCGCCAGCACGCGCGGGCCGGATTCGAGGTCCAAGACGACCGTGCAGAGCGATCCGGCACACGATTGCACGCCGGTTTCACTTGCCCAGTAGCGCGCGGTGCGCGCTTCGGTCGGCGGCGCTTCCGACCTCAATCGTATGAACGTCCAGAATGCGCCAAGAACGAGGGCGGCCAGCATGCTCGCGCGAAGGACCCGCTTCGCTCCTACCCCGGACGCAGGGGCGAGTATCACGATCGCGATGCCCGCGGCAACGATCGTCCGCTCGGGAAGTTCGAGCGGCGTTGCAGCCAGGGCACCGAGCACAGCACTGGCGGCGACGCGGACGAGAGCGAGGTGCATCATTATATGGCACCTGTTCCATCGGCCTGTCGCAACTAGAGCGAAAGGAACATTTCGTGCGCATCATCGTAACCGGCGGGGCCGGTTTCATCGGATCCCACATCGTCGACGCCTACGTGGCCGAGGGTCACGAGGTCATGATCATCGACTCGCTGTGGGAGCACGGCGGCGGACGCCGCGCGCACGTGAACGCCCGTGCGAGCTTCACGCACATGGATATTCGCGAGCAGAATATCGAGAAGATCTTCAAGGAATTCAAGCCAGAGATCGTGAGCCACCATGCCGCGCAGCATTCGGTCGCGATCTCATCGCGCGACCCCAAGCTCGATGCCGACGTGAACGTGATGGGTCTGCTCAACGTGCTCGATACCTCGGTAAAACACGGCGTGCGCAAGGTGATCTTCGCCTCGAGCGGCGCCACGTTCGGCACGCCCGAGCGCTACCCGATCACCGAATCCACGCCGCAGCGCCCCACCTCGCCCTACGGCATCACGAAGATGGTCGCCGAACACTATCTGCGCTTCTACCGGGCCGAGCGCGGGCTTGCGTATACCGCGCTGCGATACGGCAACGTGTACGGGCCGCGCCAAGACCCCAACGGCGAGGCGGGCGTCGTCTCGATCTTCATCGGGAAGTTCCTCAAAAACGAGGGTGTGCGCATCGACTGGGACGGCGAGCAGACGCGCGACTACGTCTACGTGAAGGACGTCGCGGAGCTCAACGTGCTCGCGCTCGAGAAGGGCGACGGCGAGTATTGCATCGGAACCAACGTCAAGACGAGCGTCAATCAAATCTATCGCACGCTCGTCGAGATCACGGGGGTGGAAGCCCCGACGACGCAAGGCCCGCGGCGTCCGGGCGACGCGCGCGATGCGCAATTCAATCCGGCGCTCGCGAAAAAAGACCTCGGCTGGCGCCCGAAGACCAAGCTGATCGACGGCATGCGCGAGACCTACGAATACTTCAAGGGGTTGGTGCCGGCGCAGGGCCCCTGAGCATCCGGCGCGATGCGCTAGCCCGCGACGATGTTGACGAGTTTATCCGGAACGTAGATCTGCTTGCGGATCGTCTTGCCGTCGAGCTGCGTCTGCACGTTCGGTTCGGCAAGGGCCAGCGCGAACGCGTCGTTTTCGCCGATCCCCGGCGCGGCGGTGAGCCGTGCGCGGATCTTGCCGTTGACCTGCACCACCAGCGTGATCTCGTCGAGCGCGAGCGCGGCGTCGTCGGGTTCGATCGCGCGCTCCAGGTGTACCGAAGACGCATGGCCCAGTCGCGACCAGAGTTCGTCGGCGATATGCGGCGTATAGGGCGCAAGCAGCAGCGGCAGCGCGTGCACGGCGTAAAGGAAGGCCGGGGCTCCGGGCGTCTTCTGCGCCATCGCCGTCATCGTATTGACCAGCTCGTCGAGCTTCGCGATCGTCGTGTTGAAATGGAAGCGCCGCGTCGAGACTTCATCAATCATCGACTTCGCGGCCACGTGAACGGCGCGCACGAGCGCCTTCTCTTCGCCGCTCTCGGCCGCGGGCAGTTCGCGCGGTGAGACGCTCTTGGCCGCCTCGAGATAGGGCTCGCACGCCCGCCACACGCGGTTGAGGAAGCGCACGCGCCCGCTGATGCCTTCGTCCGTCCAGTCGCTGGTATCTTCCGGCGGCGTGACGTAGAGCAGGAAGAGGCGCATGGCATCGACGCCGTTGGTCTCGGCTGTTTCATCGATGCCGATGACGTTGCCGCGTGACTTCGACATCTTCTCGCCGTTGTAGAGCACCATGCCTTGGTGAAAGAGACGCTGGAACGGCTCGTCGGCGCCGCTCGTCCAGCCTTGATCGCAGAAGAACTTATAGAAGAAGCGCGAGTAGAGCAGATGCAGCACGGCGTGTTCTGCGCCGCCGATATACTGATCGACGTTCATCCAGTGCTTCGCGCGTTCCGCCGCCCACGGTGCCTTGTCGTTGTGCGCATCGAGGTAGCGCAGATAGTACCACGATGACTCGAAGAACGTGTCCATCGTGTCGCTCTCGCGCCGCGCGGGCCCGCCGCACCTGGGGCACGTCGTGTTGATGAAGGCCGGATCGCGCGCGAGCGGCGAGCCTTCCCCGGTGATCGGCACGTCGGCGGGCAGCAGAATCGGCAACTGATCGTCGGGAACGGCCACCTCGCCGCACGCATCGCAGTAGACGATCGGAATCGGCGTGCCCCAGTACCGTTGGCGCGATACGAGCCAGTCGCGGAAGCGATAGTTCACCATCTTGCTGCCGAGTCCGGCCTTGTGCAGGTGCTCGGCGATCGCCTCGCGCGCGCGTTCGCTGCGCATGCCCGTGTAATCGCCGCTCGCGATCAAGCGACCGTCATCCGTATACGGTTCGGTCAGCGGCACGGCGACCGTGCCGTCCGGCGGCGTGATGACCTGCGGCGTCGGTAACGAATACTTCTTGGCGAACTCGAAGTCGCGTTCATCGTGTGCCGGAACGCCCTGCACGGCTCCGGTTCCGTACTCGGCGAGCACGTAGTTCGCCACGAAGATCGGCACGTGCTCGTGCGAGAGCGGATTGATCGCGTAAGCGCCGGTGAAAACGCCCTCCTTCTCCATCAAGCTCGTGCGCTCGAGTTCGGACTTCGACTTCAAGCTCTCGGCGAACGCTTCGATTTGCGCCGCGTGCTTCTTGGAGACGAGGGTTTTGACGGCGGCGACCGCAGCGTGTTCGGGGGCGAGCACGACGAACGTGACGCCGTAGACCGTGTCGACGCGCGTGGTGAAGGTCTCGAACGTTGCGTCGGAGCCTTCGATCTTCCACCGCATCTTCACGCCTTCGCTGCGGCCGATCCAATTGCGCTGCATCGTACGCGTGCGCTCGGGCCATCCGTCGAGCTTTTCCAGGTCGGCGAGCAGCCGTTCGGCATACTGGGTGATCTTCAGGAACCACTGCGAGAGGTTGCGGCGCTCGACCGCGTGGCCGCAGCGCCAGCACTTGCCGTCGATCACCTGCTCGTTCGCCAGCACGGTTTGATCGTGCGGGCACCAGTTGACCGGCGCTTCGCGCTTGTAGGCGAGTCCCCGTTCGTACAGGCGCAGGAAGAGCCATTGATTCCAGCGGTAGTAGTCGGGCTCGCAGGTCGCGATCTCGCGAGACCAGTCGTAGCTCGTGCCCATCAGGCGAATCTGACGCTGCATGTTCGCGATGTTGGATTTGGTCCAGGTGCCCGGATCGATGCCGCGCTGAATCGCGGCGTTCTCGGCCGGTAGACCGAAGGCGTCCCATCCCATCGGATGCAGCACGTTGTAGCCGAGCATGCGCATCGAGCGCGCGACCGCATCGCCCAGCGTGTAGTTCTTCGCGTGGCCGACGTGCAGATCGCCCGACGGATACGGCAGCATTTCGAGCACGTAGTATTTCGGGCGTGGGTCCGTATCGGAGGCACGGTAGATGCCCTCGCGCTCCCAGCGTTCCTGCCAGGCGCGTTCGATGCTGCGGAAATCGTAGGTTTCGGCCATAGGAAGGATGGTAATCGCTCGCGCGCGCTCCGGCTACCTTTCCGGTCGGAGGTTCGGGCGTGAAAGACGCGCGTGCTTCGCTTCGCCGCCGTTGCCGCCGTCGCGCTGCTCGCCGCTCTGGCGCTGTGGCACCCCGCGCCGCGCCCCGCGTTGGTAGCCCTCACGCCGGCGCCCGGCACGGCGCCAAGACGCCTCCGCCGCCCGCCCGGCCCACCCCCGGCGCGGGCCGTGGTTTACGTGGTCGGGGCGGTCCGGCATCCCGGCCTCTACACCCTTGCCTCGGCTGCCCGGATCGACGACGCGGTGCGCGCCGCCGGCGGACTCACGGCCCAGGCCGATCCGCAGGCGATCAATCTCGCCGCGCGCGTTGCCGACGGCGACGAGATCGTCGCGCCGGTGCTTGGCGCGCCACTGCCGACGCTAACTCGACGACGCGTTCGCTCCACGGAACCCCGCGTGAAGGCGTCCGGCGTGGTGGTCAACGTCAACGACGCCGATGCGGCGATGCTTGCAACGGTGCCGGGAATCGGTGCCACGCTCGCGGCGCGCATCGTGCAGGTACGCGAACTCGACGGCCCGTTTGCGAGCCTCGACCAGCTCCTCGACGTCGCCGGGATGACCGCGTCCCGCCTCGATAAACTGCGCCCGCACCTCACACTCTGATAGAATGAACAACCTCACGACCGGCGAATCCGAAGGCGCATGCCGGCCGAACTTCCCGCGAAAGAGACACTCCCGCAGCTGATCCGACGAGCCCTCGAAGTACCCCGCGAACGCGCACTCGTCGAGCGCGTGGCCGGCAATTGGACGGCGATGTCGTCCGCGCGGCTCATGGAGCGGGTCGAAAACGTCGCGTGCGCGATCCGCGCTGCCGGCCTCGATCATGGCGATCGCGTGGCTCTGATCGCGAACGATTGCGTGGACTGGATCGTCTGCGATTTTGCGACGTTCTTCGCAGGCTGTGTCGTCGTGCCGGTCTTCCCGACGCAGGCGATCGACCTCACCGATTACATCCTGCGCCATTCCGAGGCCAAGCTGCTCTTCATCGATTCGCCCGAGTCGCTCGGGCGGCTGCAGGCCGGAAACATCGCGTTGCCGCGCTCCGTCGTCTTCCGTTCGCAGGGCGAGGATTCGCTCGATGCCTTCGAGCGCAGCGGCGCTGTGGTTCGCGCGCAGTCGCCGAATCTGCCGCGCGATTACGAAACGCGCCTCGCGCCCGAAGATCTCGCCGTGCTGATCTACACTTCCGGAACGACCGGTCAGCCCAAGGGCGTGATGCTCTCGCACGACAACCTCGGTTTCGACGCGCAGTCGTCGCTGCAGTACGGGCTCGAGGAGTTTCACAAGGGTAAGAACGTGCTCTCGGTGCTGCCGTTTTCGCACATCTACGAGCACACGATGATCTACATCTACCTGCTCGCGCAGATGACGTTCCACATCTGTCACGATCCCAACGATCTGCTGCCCGACCTGCTCGACGTGCGCCCGACCGTGATGACGGCCGTGCCGCGCATCTTCGATCGCGTGCTGGCCGGCGTTCGCGGTAAGGCGCTGCAGGCCGGAGGCGCGCAGGCGCGCCTCGTGCCGTGGGCGCTGCGCGTCGGGCGATTGCATGCCGAAGCGCAGACGTTCGGCGGAGGCCCGAGCGCGATGCTCGCGATGCAGTATCGCATCGCCAAGGCCCTCGTGCTCGACAAGGTGCGGAAGGCGCTCGGGCTCGACGACGTGGTGAGCCTGCTCAGCGGCAGCGCGGCGTTACACGTCGACATCGCGATGACGTTCCTCGGCATGGACGTGCCGATCATGCAGGGCTACGGACTCACGGAAACCTCGCCCGTCATTACGACGAGCAAGGAAGGCGCGAACAAATACGGCGCCGTCGGGAAGCCGATTCCCGGCTGCGAGGTGCGAATCGCCGAGGACGGCGAGATTCTCGCGCGCGGGCGCAACATCATGATGGGCTACTATCGCGATCCGCAGTCAACCGCGGAGGCGATCGTCGACGGCTGGTTTCATACCGGCGACATCGGCCAGATCGACGCCGATGGTTTCTTGCGCATCACCGATCGCAAGAAGGAAGTCTTCAAGACGCAAACCGGCAAGTACGTCGCGCCCGCGCGCGTCGAGAGCGCCATCAAGCGCTCCTCGTTCGTCGCGCAGGCGATGGTGATCGGCGACGGGCGGGCGCATCCGGCGGCGCTCGTCATTCCCAATTGGGAGATGCTCAAGGTCGAATTGAGCCTGCCGAAGCTCACGCCGGAGGAACTCGCCGAACGCGCCGACGTTCAGGAGTTCATGGCCAAGGAAGTGCGCAAGCGCACGCACGACTTGGCTACCTACGAACAGATTCGCCAGATCGTGTTGTTGCCGCGCGATTTCAGCGTGGAGAGCGGCGAGCTCTCGCCGTCGATGAAGATCAAACGCCGTGTCGTGGAGGATCGCTACCGCGCGCAAATCGATAAGCTCTATAATGCCGAACTCGCGACGCGTTGACGAGGTACTGCGTGGACCGATCAAGAGTAAGACGGTCTTCCCGGTGCTGCTGCTTCATCTCATCAAAGAACAACCCGATCACGGGTACGGCTTGATGCAGCGCATCGAGTCGATTTGCGGCGACTTGGTCGCCGTGAACACCAACAAGATCTATCCGCTGCTGCGCCGGCTGGAAGAGCGCGGATTCGTGAGCGCCACCTGGGATCATCCGACCAAACGCTCGCGGCGCGTATACTCGATCACGGCCGAGGGTGAGGACCGCCTGCGTCGCATCAAGGGCTCGATGCTGCCCTACTTGGAGTCGATCGAGCGCGCGGTATCGCGCCTAAAGACCGAGCTGTACCAATCCGTCGGAGCCGTCCCCGAGCATGCCGTTTCTCGCGCTCGTTCATCTTCGTGACCTCGCCTGCGCGGAGTGCGGCGCCCCCGTAGCCTCCGCGGGCGCCCGCTCGTTCATCGTCGATGATGCCGGCGATCCCGTATCGTTTGCGGAAAATGACGTGCCCGCCGGGCTGCAGGTCGAGCTGTGCTGCGCGAACGGGCATGCGAATTTGCTGTATGTACCAAACGAGATCGGCGCGGAGGATACGTTGCGTACGCCCGACGACGCGCCGATCGGCCCGGATGCCACGATGGTGGCTTGAAGGAAGCGGGCGGGCCGCCTGCTATCTAGGTCCCATGAATCGCGTTCTTTCTTTGTTGGTGCTCGCAGCGCTGATCGCCGGCCCTCTGGCCGCCCGCGCCGCCGACGCACCCGCCGCCGTCTCGGCGTTCCCCGATGCCGTGACGCAGCATACGGTTACCGTCAATGGAAAACCGATCGCGTACACGGCCCGCGCCGGATTGATCACGCTCCACGATCAGGAGAATCAACCGACCGCGCAAGTCTTCTATACCGCGTATACCGTCGACGGGGCCAACCCCCTCACCCAGCCGGTCACGTTCATCTATAACGGCGGCCCGGGAAGCTCGACGATGTGGCTGCGCATGGGTTCGTTCGGTCCGGTGCGCGTGCAGGCGCCGGATGCGGCGCCCTCGGCCACCGCGCCCTATCGCATCGCGGAGAACCCGTACACGCTGCTCGACAAGAGCGATCTGGTCTTTATCGACATGCCCGACTCGGGCTTCGGACGGATCCTCGGCGGCAAGGAGAAAGAGTTCTTCGGGGTCGATCAAGACGTCGCCGCCTTCGGTCAGTTCATCAGCAATTATCTCTCGACGTTCGGACGTTGGAACTCACCGAAGTTCATCTTCGGCGAAAGCTACGGCACGACGCGCTCCGGCGCGCTCGCCAACTGGCTGCTGCAGAACGGCATCACGCTCAACGGCGTTATCCTGCAGTCGTCGATCTTGAACTTCGGGCTCGACTACGGCAACGGCGATCCGATCGGCGGCGGCGACTGGCCGTACGTGCTCTACTTGCCGACCGAAGCCGCGACGGCGTGGTATCACAACAAGGTCGCCAACAAGCCGTCGCTGCCGGATTTCATCAAGGAGTGCGAGCAGTTCGCCCTCGGCGAGTATCTCGATGCGCTCTATCGTGGCGATACGCTCGGCAACGCGGAGCGCGACGACGTGATCCGCAAGCTGAGCCGGTTCACGGGGCTCTCGCCCCAGTACGTCAGGCTCTCGAACATTCGCGTTCCCTACGATAAGTTCGAGCGCGAGTTGCTGCGCAACCAAGCGATCGTGGTCGGACGTTTGGACTCGCGTTACCAGACCTACGATCTGTCCAATGCGACGATCGAAGGCCCGGATTGGGACCCGACCGATTCGACGATCGACGGCCCGTATACCACGGCGATCAACTCGTATCTGCGTCAAGACCTCAAGTACAGCCCGCCGATTCCGTACCGCACGAACGTCTATGGAATCATTTACGCGGACGGCAACTCGTGGGACTTCGCGCACGGGGGCCGCTATCCGACCAACGTGGCGCCGGATCTCGCCAACGTGATGGCACAGAACCCGCGCCTGCACGTCTTCTCGGCGAACGGCTACTACGATTTCGCAACTCCCTTCTTCGCCACCGACTACACGCTGCGCCACATGAATCTCAGCCCGGCGCTGCAGAGCAATATCACGTACGGCTACTATGAAGCAGGACACATGATCTACTTGAGCGATTCCGCGCTCGCGCAGTACAAGGCCGATCTCGCGCGCTGGTACGACAGCGCGACGGGACGTTAGGGGGAAGCGCCGATGAATACGATGCGCCTTCCCGCCGCCGTGCTCGCCGCCGCGATGCTGGTCGCGGCTGCTCCCGCGCCGGACAAAGCCCCCTACGTGCCGCCCGCGCCGGCGGAGACGGTCACGCATGCCGTCGCGCACGTGAACGGCCAGGCGATCGCCTACACGGCGCGCGCCGGTATGATCACGCTGCGCAACGACAAAGACCAAGTGACCGCGCGGATGTTCTATACCGCGTTCACCAAGGACGGCGCGGATCTAACGAACCGTCCGGTCACGTTCTTCTATAACGGCGGCCCCGGCAGCTCGACGATCTGGCTGCGCATGGGCTCGTTCGCACCCCTGCGCGTGCAAACGCTGAACGACAAGTCGATTCCCGGTGCGCCCTTCAAACTGATCGAGAACAACTACAGCCTGATCGACAAGTCCGATCTGGTTTTCGTCGACGCGCCGAATACCGGATACAGTCGCGTGCTGGGCGTCGGCCAAGCCAAGGACTTCATGGGCGTCGATCAGGACGGCCGGGCTTTCACGCAGTTCATCCAACGCTACATCACGCAGTTCGGCCGCTGGAATTCACCGAAATTTCTCTTCGGTGAAAGCTACGGCACGACGCGCGATTGCGTGCTGGTCAATATGCTGCAGCAAGCCGGCGTGCAGATGAACGGCGTCGTGCTGCTCTCGTCGATCCTCAACTTCGGACTCGGAGGCCTGGGCGGCGGGCAAGCCATCGGCGGCGGCGACTGGGCGTACGTTACGTATCTTCCCACCGAAGCGGCGGCCGCGTGGTTCCATCACAAGGCCGGGCAGGGGCAGAGCCTACAGAGCTTCCTGAAGACGGTGGAGGCCTATGCGGGCGGGCAATATCTGCACGATCTCGCGGCCGGCGCCGACTTGAGCCCGGCGCAGTTCAACAGCGACGTGCAGAAGCTGCACGACTACATCGGGCTGCCGGCGGACTATATCCGCAACTCCAACCTGCGTATCCCCTACTCCCGCTTCCTACAAGCGCTGCTGCGCGATCAGGACACCGTCGTCGGCCGGTACGATGCGCGGTACACCACGTGGGATCTCGCGCCGAATAACGACACGCCGGAATGGGACCCGTCGGACGTCGGGATCTCGGGCGCGTTCGTGAGCTTGGGTATGAACTATATGACGCAGACGCTCGGCTATAAAACCGAGCTGCAGTATCGCCCGACGGCCTACGGGCCGGTGTTGGGTGCGCGGTGGGACATGCACCACAACGGCGACGATCCGCCGGCAAACGTCACACCGGATCTCGCGCTCGCGATGACGACCAATCCCCACCTGCAGATATTCTCGGGGAACGGGTACTTCGATTTCGCTACGCCGTACTTCGCGACCGAGTATACGCTGCAGCACATGGGCCTCGCACCCGCGCTGCAGCGCAACATCACCTATGGCTTCTATCAATCGGGCCACATGGTGTATCTCAACCCGCAAGCGCTCGTGCAATTCAAGAGCGACCTTGCGAAATGGTACGACCGCGTCCTTTCCGGACGCTGAAGAGAGAGGCTGGGCCGCTACTGCGGCCCAGCGATTCTCGCCAGTTTTACGATCGTCTCGCTCAGCAGGTGCTGTAGCTGCACGTAGCCGGCGGTTTGATCCTTGGTCGGCCCGGCGTCGGCGTTCTGGACGGCGGCCTCGAGGTTCTCGAGCGCCCCTTGGAGCGCGCGTAGCGAGGTGAAGTCCCGAACGGGGCTCCCGACCGAATTATCGGGATTCTCGGCGCCGCGCATTCCGAGCACTTGCTCTTCCAAAATGCGCTTGTTGTCGGCGCTGATGTTCCCCGCTTTGAGCACGGCCTCCGCGTGTTCGCGCGTCGCCTTGATGCGCGCGAGCGATTCTTCGATGGCGTTCGAGAGCTGATACTGAGCCCAGAGCGCCTTATCGGTGACGTTGATGCGCGGATCGCGCACCAGGTCGAACGTGCGTGAGATCGTGCTGCCGTTCGCGGTCAGGCGTACGGTGTAGGTTCCCGGAGGCGCGAGCGGGCCGCCGTCGTGGCGGGTCGTGAAGTCCCAGACGAAGCGATGCGCTCCGGCGCCCGTCGAAACCGTCATCGGGGCCGGCACCCATACCGGATCGATGTCGAGCTGCGAAATGTCGGGAGGCGTGACGGTATCGGTGCTCGCGAAGGAGCGCACGACGTTGCCGAGCGGTCCGACGATGTCGAGCTTCACCGGCGTCGTCGCGGCCGCGGCCAGATAGTAGTCGATGTAGACGCCGAGCGGCGGATTGGGCGCCGTCGGCTCGTCCTTCTGAATCGGCGTGCCCTCGTCGGGGATGCCGCCGCCGACGCCGCCTGCACGGCGGAATCGAGGCGTCGTGACCGGCGAGAAGAGATACGCGCTCGCCGTGCTCGCGGTCGCGCGCGCCATCTCTCGCAGCGGTTCGATGTCGTCCATGATCCAGAACGAGCGGCCGTGCGTCGCAATCACGAGGTCGTTCGCGTGGACGTCGATGTCGCGGATCGACGTCACCGGCAGATTCCGCTGCAACGACTGCCAGTTCGCGCCGTCGTCAAACGAGACGTACGCGCCTTTTTCGGTGCCGGCGTACAACAGCCCGCGCACTTTCGGATCGGCGCGGACGACGTTGACGAACGAACCTTGCGGGATGCCTTTGGCAATCAGCGACCAGCTCTTGCCGCCGTCGGAGGTCTTGTAAATGTACGGCGTGTAGTCGTCGAGCCGGTGCCGGTCGACCGCGATGTATGCGGCGTTGGCGTCGAGATGCGACGCATCGATGATGCCGACCTTACTCCATGGCGTCAGTCCCTTCGGCGTCACGTTCGTCCAGTGCGCGCCGCCGTCGGCCGTGCGCCACACGTAGCCGTCGTCGGTCCCGGCCCAAATCGTCGCGGCGGACAGCGGTGAGGGTGCGATCGCGTAGACGACGCCTCGCCGTGGGATGCCGAGGTTGTCGGCGTTGGTCGTTGCATCGAGGTTGGCCAGGCTGTCTTCAGACGGATCGTTACGCGAGAGGTCGGGGCTGATGATCTTCCACGAATGACCGCGATCCGTCGAGCGGAAGACTTGCTGCCGGCTCGTGTAGAGTGCCTTGTCGGCTTGCGAAATCACGATCGGCATCGTCCACGTTTGGCGGTAGATGTCGGGCGGCGCGGCGGTCGTGGGATCGACGTTCTGCTCCCATCCGGTCGCGAGGTCTTCGTACGTGGCGCTGCCGCCGCTACCGAAGAGGTATCCCGGGCGATCCGGATCCGGTGCAACGTAGCCGTTTTCTCCGCTCACGTTCATCGGACGCCAGTCCAGGCTCGTGATGCTCTGGTGAATCGTTTGGCTCGGGACGGCCATTGCGCCCGAGTCCTGCTGCGCGCCGTACACCCAATACGGAAAGCGATTGTCGGCGATCGCATGATACATCTGTGCGGTCGGCTGGTTGTACCACGAACTCCACGTCTTCGCGCGATCGCTCGACACGATGACGCCTTGATCGCTGCCGAGCACCATGTGCGTCGGATCGTTCGGGTTGATCCACAGCGTGTGATAGTCGTCGCCGCCGGGCGAACCTTTGATCGGCACGAACGTCTTCCCACCGTCTTCCGAGCGGTAGGTTGCCGTGTTCATCACGTAGAGCACGTCCGGGTTCTTGGTATCGACGGTGATGCCGCTGAAATACCAGCCGCGGCCCCACAAGCGAACCTGCTCGAGGCCGCCGGCCAGATGGGTCCACGTCGCTCCGCCGTCGTCGGAGCGGTAGATGCCGCCCTTGGCGAGTTCGGAGCTGTCGATCTGCGCGTAGACGCGCGACGGCTGCGTCGGTGCGACCGCGATGCCGATGCGCCCGACCTTCTCGGGCAGACCGTTGGTCAGTTGCGTCCAGGTCCTGCCGCCGTCGGTCGACTTGTAGAGCCCGCTGCCCGGGCCGTTCGACGGCGGATAGACGTTCCACGGCGGGCGGCGCGTCTGCCAGAGCGAGGCATAGATCGTATCGGGATTCTTGGGATCGAGTGCGAGCGAGATCGCGCCCGCATCGTCGTTCTTGAACAGCACCTTGTTCCAGGTTGCGCCGCCGTCGGTCGTCTTGAAGACGCCGCGGTCGGGGTTGGCCGCATAGGCGTGACCGAGCGCGGCGACGTAGGCGACCTCGGCATTGCGCGGGTCGACCACGATGGCGCCGATCTGGTAGGTGTTTTCCAGACCGATGTGCTGCCAGGTCTTGCCGCCGTCAGTCGATTTGTACATGCCGTTGCCGTAGGCGATGTCGGAGCGCATATCGGCTTCGCCCGACCCGACGTAGAGCGTTTTACTATCGCTCGGGGCAACCGCCAGCGCGCCGATCGATCCGACGTCTTGGCCGTCGAAGATCGGCTGCCAGGTACGGCCCGCGTTGGTCGTCTCCCACACGCCGCCGTCGACGGCGCCGAAGTAGTAGTGGTCGGGCTCGCCCGGCACGCCGGCGACCGCGATAGCGCGACCGCCGCGGAACGGACCGATCAAGCGCCACGAGAGACTGTCGAAATAGGGCGCATCCACGTGCGCAGGGGCGGCCGCCGCCGGTGATGCAGCCGAGGCGAAGCTGCCGAGAGCCAGGCCTGCTGAAAACGCTAACCAGAATAAACGTCGCATGGGCGCTGCTACTGTGCGGGGTTTTGCGAAGCCTCTAGGCAATAGCGCCAATCTACGTCTTACTCCGGGAGGGCTCGACTTTGCGGCTTCTCACCATCGGAATGCTCGCCGTCGCGATGATGGCGACGTCCGCACCGGCCGGCGCTTACGGAACAGCGCGCGTGCAACAGCCCGACGGTTCCGTCCAGATCTACGAACACGTCTCGATGGTCTACTCCGACCAGCACCTCACGATCACCAGCGCCGACGGAAAAGGCGTGCTCGTGATCTCGAAGGGCGCCTGCTCGTATATCGGCCGGTTGCAGCGGTGCTTCCCGTATGAGATGTACCTCGATCAGAACGGCCAGCATCCGCTCGATTTCGAACACGGGACGGTGTATTACAACCCGACCGGCGATATGCTGACGCTGCCGTATTCGACGACGCAGATTCCGCCGAAGGGCATCATCTGTTCGATCAAGACGAAGGCGGGAACGTACATCTCGATCCACGGCAAGCTCGACAAGGATCAGAAATCATGAAGCGCACCATCTGCGCGATCGGCGCCCTCGCCTTTGCGCTCTCGCCGCTGATGGCGTCGGCGCAGCAACGCCCGAGCGGCGGCGGCGGGAGGCCCTCCGGCGGTGCATCGCGTCCGGCACCGCAATCGCGCCCGGCGCAACCGTCGCGCCCGCCCGCGCAGCAATCGCGCCCGCCCGCGCAGCAATCGCGTCCGCCCGCGCAGCAATCGCGCCCGCCCACGAACAACGGCGGTTTCAATTTCAACAACGACGTGAAGAAGCCGACGACGATGCCTGCGCGGCCGAACAATCCGCCGGCCAAACCGAACAACCCGCCGGCCAAACCGAACAACCCGCCCACCCGTCCCAACAATCCGCCGGGCGGAAGCAACAACAACGGCAATCGCCCCGGCGGCGGCAACGGCAACGGCAATAACAACAACGTCAACAACGGCAACATCAACATCAACCGTCCGCCCAACAACGGCGGCAACGGCAACTACCCCAACAACCGTCCGCGCCCGCCCGCCGGCTATCCGCCCGGCGCCTACCCGCCGGCGCGGCCGATCTATCCGCCGCCGCGCGGACCGGTCGTCGTGGTTCCGGGCTATCCGGTCGGCCCGTCGTGGGGCTGGAACTACGGCACGCCGTGGTACCCGGTGCCGACGTATTGGGGCGGCGGATTTTGGGGCCCGTTTGCCGCGGGCGTCGCAACGACGGTCGTGATGGGCGCGATCATCAACGACAATGAGAAGTACACGTCGTACCAAGTGGCGCCCGATAGCCCCGGAGCAACGATGCTCAAGAACTACCAGCTCCAGCAGGTTCCGTGCGGGCAATCGAATCAGGTCATCGTGTACGGGCCCGATAACAGCGTGATTTGCGCGAACCCGAACAACATCGTCGGCGCCGGACAATACGTGCTCAACACGGAGACGCTCACGCTGCAAAGCGTTCAGTAAAAAGCGTCTGCCCAGCGCAGACCTGATTGCTTGAGCGGTTGGAGATAGGCTCTTGGCCGGCGCGGAGGCTGCTGTGTCCGCGCTCTTTCAATCGCCCGGAATTGGAACGACTAGGATCGTCGATCCTGCGCTCACAATCGCGGGAAAGTCCTTCGAGCGAACCTTCCAATAAGAGATCGATCCGCCGATGATCTTTACGCTTCCATCTGAGGGAATTGAGCCGAACGTGATGACATCTGGGCCTCGCGTCTCGCAAAAGATCGGCCCAACTGTGCAGTGCTCCTGTGCGAGTGCCCTCGCGAAATCGCTGGCGGCGACGGCGTCGGAACCTGAGTCGGCGACGGAGTTCTTTCGTTTACTCCGCAATCGCTGGTGCTGGAGCATCGATCGGGCCGCCGACGAACGCCGCCGATGATGCGGCGAGCCACGCGAGGAGCGGTACGGCGAGCAGCGTTCCGATGACGAACAGCGCGCCGGAGCTCCACGCTTGTCCGCTCAGCAGCGCGGGCCAAACACGAAGGATTCCCGAGAAGATGGGCACTGCAATAAGCGCCCACGTCGAGAGAATCGCGGCTAAGAGCGCGATGATTCTCCCGTACGTGGCGCCGCTGCTGAAGCGCCAGGACAGGCGGAGCCCATCCCACGCCGAGAGCGGGCGATCGACCGCCACGGTCAGGCTCGGGGCGAGGAAGAGTTTGCCGAACAGCGCCGCGGCGGCAACGATGACCGCAAGCATCCCCGCAGCACTGCCGAGCACGAAGGCGAACGCGCCGAACAGTGCGGCGACGGCGATCACGATCGCGAGCGACAAGATCGCCCAACGCGCGTGGTTCGAACGCGGGGCTGTGGGCGTTCGGCTCCCTTCGACGAATACGGCGAAGATGCCGGATAGCGCGAAGTAGGTGACGAGGCCGGCGCCGGCGATACGATTGCCGTCGATCGCGCGAATCACCACGAGCACGATCGCGAGACCGGCTACCATCCAGAGCAGCCGCGACGCGTGAGCGCGTATCAGCCGCAGGATGGAGCGGAGTCCAACCATATACGAGGTGCCCACAGCCCGTTGTACCATCGCGTGTAGTGTACGAAAAAGGGACGACGTTTCCATCGTCCCCGTGCCGAAGTTACCAGCCGCCGCCCGAGTCGCCGCCGCCTCCGCCGAAATCGCCGCCGCCGAAGCCGCTACCCGAGTCGCCGAATCCGCCGCCGCTGAAATCGCCGCCGCTCGATCCGCCGATCTGTCCGGCATCGTTGCCCCAGCCGCCGGCGTCACCGCCGCCACCCCAGTTGCCGCCACTTTGGCTACCGTCGCCCATCGGCGTGACGCCGCCTCCGTTTTCGATGATCGTGGTGTTGCCGCGGTTGCCGAAAAGTTCGTTGCCGAGCCACGCGCCGCCGAGACCGCCGAGCAGGCCGCTGAAGAAGCCGCCGCCACCGCCGCCATAGTAACCGGGGCCGTAACCCGGACCCGGCCCGTAGCCGGGACCGCCGGCGCCCGGCGGCATTCCCTGGCCGCCGTAGTAACGCGGGCCGGACGCCGCGCGCACGATCGAGCGCACGATCAAGAATCCGACGATGATGAGAACGATCCACCAGAACAAGCTGAGCCCTCCCGAATGATGCCGCACGATGGTGCCTCCCGTCGTGGCAGGAACGGTGCGCGAATAGCCGTTGCCGGTCTGTTGGCCGGGCAAACTATTGAGGTGCGCACGGAAGATGTCGAGCGTGCTGTTGACGGCCGCGGTAATGCCGCCGTCGAAGTCCCCGCTCTTGAATTGCGACTCCATCGCGTGGCGGATTGAGTCCAGCGTTTGCTGCGGGAAGAATTGCGCGGTGTCGACGCCGGTCACGATCTCGTCGGCGCGGTCGGCCTTGGAGACGAAGATGAGCACGCCGTTGACGTGCTGGTCGGTAAAGACGCCGTGCGCGGCGGCTGCCGCGCTCTCACCGTTGAGCGAAGGCACCGTTACGACGACGATCTGCTTGCCCGTCTGGGCGTTGAAGCTCCCAATCTCGGCGTTGAGCTGGGAGACGGTATCTGCCGAGAAGAGTCCGGCGCCGTCTTGAACGTAACCGGCGGCAAGCGCCGGAGCGGCTCCGAGGGCGAGGGCGGCAAACAGGGCGCACGCGGCGCTCAGGCGGGTTGCGAGCTTCATCAGTTCCTCCACCCCCTACTATCAGGCGTAGGGGCGTCAGGTTTCAGCGGGGGAGCGCGAAGACGATCAGGCCGCCGGCCACGCTGAACGCGAAGACCAGGATGAACGCCCAGACGAAGAATCGCTTCCAGAACTCGCGGGCGTTGCGCTTCGAACGGGTCTCGTGGACGACGCGGACTTTATTGCTCATGACTCCTGTGCCTGACGTTTCTCGACTTCGCCCCAGAGGCGTTCCAAATTATAGAACTGGCGCTGCTCGGGCGTAAAGACGTGGGCGATCACCGTCCCCAAATCGATCAGAATCCAGGTGCCGTCGGCGTAGCCTTCCACGCGAGTGACCGTCATTTCCGCCGCTTTGACCTCTTCGGTAATCGCGTCGGCGATGGCGCGCACCTGGATCTTCGAGCGTCCGGTGACGAGCACGAACGTATCGGCGAGTATGGTGCGGCCGCTCACGTCGATGACGGTGAGTTCCTCGCCCTTCTTGTCGAGCGCGGCGCTCGTGACGATGTCGATCAATTCAGCGATGGTACGATCCTCTGGCGAAGGCCGAAAGCCTTGACGGCTGCTAGAGTCTGCGGGGCCGCGGCCAAACCCTTCCGGCGCAGGTAATCGAGCGAATTTTCCAGCGTGGCGAGCATGGCCGTGTCGAGGTCGGCCAGGGCGAGCTGCCACAGGGTTTCGCGGGCGTCGAACGCGCGTCCGGGTTCCAGCGCGTCGGCCAGATACACGACGCAATCGAGCGGCGACATCTCGGCGTCGCCGAGCGTGTGCTTTTCGATCGCGGAAAGCACCTCGGTATCGCGCACGCCGAACGCCTCGCTCGCGAGCTTTGCGCCGAGCGGCGCGTGGAGCACGATCGGGTGTTCGCGCTCGAAGGCGTCGATCGGCATGTGCCGCAGCTCGCACTCCTGCAGCAGCCGCGTAGCGGAGTAGAGCCGCGCGAGGTCGTGCAGCATCCCGGCCAGCCGCGCCTTGCGCGTATCGATGCCGTGGTGCATGGCGAGCAGCTCCGCGCTGCGGGCCACGCGCACGACGTGCTCGTAACGGTGATCCTGATCGAGATGCGCGCGCACGCGCCGCGCGAGATGCGAGAAATTCAGTGCGTCACACCAGGCGCTCGCGGAGCGCGCGCAAGCGTGTAGCGTAGAGCTCGCCTTTGAGATTGCCGGCCCACATCACGAGTGCGTTCTCGTTGTTGTCGCTGTAGTAGCCCTTTCGCGTGGTGACGGTGGTGAAGCCGTACTTGCGGTAGAGCTGCTGCGCGCCGGTATTGCTTTCGCGTACTTCCAGCGTCATCCAAGCCGCGCCGCGCTCGATCGCGTCGTCGATAAGGAACAGCAGTAGTTTTTCGCCGTAGCGGCGGCCGCGAAAGTTCGGATCGACGGCGATCGTCGTGATGTGCGAATCTTCGAAAATCACCCAAATGCCGCCGTACGCGACGATCGATCCGTTCACTCGGCCGACGTAGTAATGCGCGAGCTTATTGGTCTGCAGTTCGTTATAGAACGCATCCGAGGGCCACGTCGTGGTGAACGAGCTGCGTTCGATGCGCAGGACGTCGCTGATGTCCGACGGCGTCATTCTCGTAATAACCATCGGCTCGGGCACGTCCGAACGCGCCGGCCGCAGTTCGGCCTTCATAGCGGGCGGGCCGTCTTCGTAAACGTGGGCACGCGAGCGGCCGGTGCCTCGCCGTAGTCGGCGCGCACGTCGTGCACGTGTGCTGCCGGTTCGCGCGTTCGTGCTACGAGGGCAAGCGCGGCGGCTGGCGGCGACGGGGCCGCGTCGAGGGAATCCACGATGAGCCCGCCTTCGGCAAGGGCGGCGAGAACGTCCTTTGACGCGCCGATCACGGGCAGCGGCGCCGCTCCTTGCCCGGGCAGTACCGCGCGCAAGACCTCGGCGACCGGCCCCGACGCGCGGCGCTCCAGGGCACCCGCGCGGTAGCGGGCCGAGATGATGCCGGGGCGACCCGTGATGACCGCCAGGACCGCCGGCAGCTCGTACCCGTATTCGAGGATGTCGAACGACGAGACGGCGACGAGCGGCAGGCCCCATCCCTGCGCCAGCGATTTCGCATAGGCGATCGTGATGCGCAAGCCGGTGAAGCCCCCTGGGCCCACCCCGACGGCCAGCCGGTCGAGTGCTGCGGGGGCGAGCCGGGCTTGCGCGAGTACGTCGCGCACGGCGCCGAGGCCCTCCTCGAGTGCCACGTTGCCTGCGAGCGCCACCGAGGCGACGACCCCGTCCTCGCCGGCGACGGCGACCGAGAAGCCCCCGAGCGCGCCTTCGAGCGCGAGCAGGTTCATGCGACCGAGACCGTGCGCGGGCCGTCGCCCGCGCCCTCGATGGTGACGTCGAGATGCGCGGCAGGCAGCAGCGACGGCCCATGCGTCCACCACTCGACGAACACGATCGACGTGCCGTCGAAGACCTCGTCGAGCCCGAGTTCGGTCAGCTCCCGAGGATCCTCGATGCGGTAGAGGTCGAGGTGGTCGATGGGAGGCGCTCCGGGGTAGCGGTGGCTGATCGTAAACGTCGGGCTGGTCGTTTGGTCGGTTCCGTGGAGCCTGCGGACGGCGGCCCGTACGAACGTCGTTTTCCCGGCACCGAGCTCGCCCGAGAGCGCGACCACGTCGCCGGGACGCAGCGAGCCGGCGAACGACGCGGCGAAGGCCTCGAACGCGGCGAGCGTCGGGAAAGTCTCCCGGAACGGACGGCGAATGCTCTCGCTCATGTCGAGCGGCGATTTCGCATCCGAGCTGCAGCAGTCCGTCCGGGACCACGTTGCGTTCATTCATACCGCCGCCCAGGCGGCCAAGGCGCGTATCGGCCAAGGCATCGCCGCCGCGCAGCCTGCCGGCGGCCAGCCGACCCCGCTCGAGCCGGCGGATTTCCAGGGCCCCCGGCCCACGGTGAACTTCGACCTCGACGAGCCCGACTATCACCCTGCGAAAGAGGGAGCGGAGCCGCTCTTCCCCGAGGACGGCGCGGGTGAGGGGCCGGGCGTTGAGGCCGACCCGCTGTTTGCCCAGCAGGCGGGCGTTCCCGACGGGGCGATCACCTTCGACGACGGCTTTGCCGTCGAGAACGTGGACGACGAGGGCATTCCCGTGTGGGAAGACCCGCCGTAAACCAGAATATAAAAAGAAAGCTCTACGCCGAAAATAGCACGCTAGAAATAGAAGGGGGTCCCGCGCTGCGTAGTCAGCGCGGGGGCGTGAAACTACGTTTTTGCCGCGCAACGGCAAGGGCGTAGCGGAACGCCGAAGCGCCGCGCAACGTGCGGCGCGCTTTTAACATGAATAACGACATTATCCAAAACGTCAACGTCGAAGACGAAATGCGGGAGAGTTACCTCTCCTACGCCATGTCCGTCATCGCGTCCCGAGCTCTTCCCGACGTTCGAGACGGCCTCAAGCCCGTGCAGCGCCGCATCCTCTTCGCGATGCGCGAGATGGGCATGGATCCGACCAAGCAGCATCGCAAGTGCGCCGGTATCATCGGCGAGGTGCTCAAGAGCTACCATCCGCACGGCGACAGCTCCGTGTACGACGCGCTCGTTCGCATGGCGCAGGACTTCACGCTGCGCTATCCGCTCGTCGACGGTCACGGCAACTTCGGCTCGATCGATCCCGATTCGCCGGCCGCGTACCGCTATACCGAAGCGCGCCTTGCCCGCCTCTCGCTCGAGCTCATCGCCGACATCGATAAAGAGACGGTCGGCTTCGTTCCGAACTTCGACAATCAAGGCACCGAGCCGAGCGTGCTGCCGGGCAAGCTCCCGCAACTGCTCATCAACGGTTCGAGCGGCATCGCCGTCGGCATGGCGACCAACATTCCGCCGCACAACCTCTCCGAGATCGCCGACGGCATCGCGCTCCTGATCGACAATCCGAACGCCACCGACGACGAGCTGTGCGATATCGTCAAGGGCCCGGATTTTCCGACCGGCGGCGCCATTCTCGGACACGAAGCGATCCGCAACGCCTATAAGACGGGTCGCGGCTCGATCACGATGCGCGGCACCGCCGAGATCATCGAGGAAAAGGGCAAGCACAAGATCGTTATCACCGAGATTCCGTATCAGGTTTATAAGGGCCGCATCGTCGAGGCGATCGCCGAGGCCCATGCCGAGAAGAAGATTCAGGGCATCGCTCGCCTCGACGACCTTTCGAACCGCAAGGGCATGAAGGTCGTCGTCGAGCTGCAGAAGAGCGCGACGCCGAAGGTCGTGCTCAACCAGCTTTTCAAGCACACGCCGCTGCAGTCGAGCTTTGGTTTCAATATGCTGGCGCTGGTGCCGGTCGGTGAGCCCCGTGCCGACGGTTCGGTCGCGCTCGAGCCGCAGGTGCTCAACCTCAAGCAACTGCTCGAGCACTTCATCGCGCACCGCAAAGACGTCATCGAGCGCCGCACGCGCTACGATCTTCGCAAGGCCGAAGAGCGCGCGCACCTGCTCGAAGGCTACCGCATCGCGCTCGACAATATCGATGAAGTCATCGAGATCGTGCGCGGGAGCCAAACGACCGACGAAGCCAAGACCAAACTCAGCTCGCGCTTCGGGCTCTCCGAGGTTCAGGCCCAAGCGATCGTCGACATGCGTCTGCGCACGCTCGTCGGCCTCGAGCGTCAGAAGATCGAAGACGAGTACAACGAGCTGCTCAAGACGATCGCCGAGTTGAAAGACATTCTGGCAAGCGAGCGCCGCATGGCGCAGATCGTCAAGAGCGAGACGCTCGACATCAAGAAGCGTTTCGGCGACGAACGGCGCACGGACGTGCAGCCGGCCGAAGACGAGATCTCGATGGAGCAACTCGTCCCCAACATCGACGTCGTCGTCACTTACACGGTCGGCGGCTACATCAAACGCGTTTCGGTCGATACGTTCCGCACGCAGAACCGCGGCGGACGCGGCGTCACGGGCATCTCGAATCTCAAGCGCGAGGACGTCGTTCGCAACTTCTTCGTGACCAAGACGCACGATCACGTGCTCTTCTTTACGAATCAAGGGCGCGCGTACCGCTTGCGCGGGTACGAGATCCCCGATACCACGCGCACCGCGCGCGGCACCGCGCTGGTGAACCTGCTCACGATCCCGCCGGGCGAACACGTCACCGCCGTCTTCCCGATCGACAAGTTCGAGGGCGAGAAGTACATGGTGATGGTCACCAACAAGGGCGTGATCAAAAAGACCAAGCTCGAAGAGTTCTCGAACGTGCGCCGCAACGGCCTGATCGCGATCAATCTCGATGAGGGTGACGAGTTGCTCGCGGTCGACCTCTCGGACGGCACGCGCGACATCATCCTCGGCTCGACCGACGGCATGGCCGTACACTTCAACGAGAAGGACGTGCGCCCGATGGGCCGCACGGCGCGCGGCGTGAAGGCGATGACGCTCGAGAACGGCGATACGATCGTCGCGATGGACGTGATCGAGGACGAACGGCGCGAAGTGCTGCTCGTCACCTCGCAGGCGTTCGGCAAACGCACGCCGATCGAGGATTATCGCCACACCTCGCGCGGCGGCAAGGGCGTCAAGGCGTTCGCGCGCGAGCGCGAAGACATCGGTAAGGTCGTCGACCAGATCATGGTCGCGCCGGACGATCAGCTCCTGATGATCACGAGCGGCAATCAGGTGATCCGCCTGAAGGTCTCCGAGATCCGCAAGGCCGGGCGTTCGACCAAGGGCGTGCGCTTGCAGCGGCTGGGCGAGGGTGACGAAGTCATCGCCATTACCAACCTCGGGAAGCAGGCCGAACAGGTCACGGGCATCACCGGGGAACCCACGGAAATCGAGAGCTAGGGACCAGGGGCAACTCTGCCGAGCGCGTACGTGTTCTACTTCACGGAGGTCGTAAGTTTAAACCCATGAGTGCATTGCCAGACGTCAGCCAATCGAATTTTGACAGCGAGGTCCTCGGAAGCGACAAGCCGGTGCTCGTCGACTTTTGGGCCCCGTGGTGCGGACCGTGCCGCATGCTCTCGCCCGTTGTCGAAAAAGTGGCAACCGCGCAGAGCGACAAGGCCAAGTTCGTGAAGCTCAACACCGACGAGAATCCCTCGATCGCCGGGCAGTATCAGGTCTCGGGCATCCCGTGTCTGATCCTGTTCAAAGGCGGCCAGGTCGTGGATCGGATCGTCGGCTACGTGCCGGAGAACGTCATCACGACGATGCTTTCGAAGCACGTCGCCTAAAAGAGCGCGTTCGTGGATGCGTAGCGTCCCGGCCGTTCACCGCCTGTTGGAACATCCGGCCATCGCGCCCTACGAGTTGCTCGTGGGGCGCGATGCGTTGCGGGCCGCGGTCGACGCGGAGCTCGATCGTCTGCGCGCCGGGGGCGTGACCGAGCCCTTCGAGCGCACGGCCGAGCGCGTCGCCGGCCGGGTGGAGCGCCTGGCGGCGCGCGAACTGCGCGGTGTGATCAACGCGACGGGTACGCTCCTGCATACCAATTTGGGTCGTGCGCCGCTCGCCGAAGCGGCGATGTCGCACGCTCGGCAGATCGCGTGCGGCTACTCGAACCTGGAGTTCGACGTGGAAAACGGCGTACGCGGTTCGCGCTACGATCACGTGGGCGAGGCCCTCTGCGCGAACACCGGCGCGGAGGATGCGGTCGTCGTCAACAACTGCGCCGCCGCCGTGCTGCTGATCGTCGACACCTTCGCGAAGGGCCTCGAAGTGGTCGTGGCACGCAATCAATTGATCGAGATCGGCGGCGGTTTTCGTCTGCCCGACGTGCTCGCGCGCAGCGGCGCGTCGCTCGTCGAAGTGGGCGCGACGAACAAAGTGTACCTCGCCGATTACGAGGCCGCGCTCTCACCGCGCACGGCGCTCCTCATGCGCTCGCATACCTCGAACTACGCGATCGAAGGCTTCGTCCACGACGTCGCAGCCGCCGAACTGGCGGCGCTGGGCGCGCGCGCCGGCGTGCCGGTGGTCGAAGATCTCGGCAGCGGGACGCTCGTCGATCTGGCCGCCTACGGCCTGCCGCACGAGCGCACCGTGCAGGACGCGCTCGGCGAAGGCATGGGGCTCGTGGCCTTCTCCGGCGACAAGCTGCTCGGCGGTCCGCAGGCGGGTATCATCGCGGGCAGCGCGCGACTGATCGCACGCCTGCGCAACAATCCGCTGATGCGCGCGCTGCGCGTCGACAAGGTGACGCTGGCACTGCTGCGCGGCACGCTCGACCTCTACCGCGACGCCGCTTCTCGCGAGCGGATTCCGTTCTACGAGATGCTCGGCGCGACGCCCGATGCTCTGCGCGCGCGCGCCGCCGTGTACGCCGAACGCGTCACCGGGGCGCGGGTCGTCGAGTGCGCGTCGGTCGTCGGCGGCGGGACGCTACCGTCGGCAACGATTCCCTCGATCGGCGTCCACGTCCCCGCGCCCCATCCCGATGAGTTCGCGAGATCGCTGCGGCGCGCGAGGCGGCCCATCGTCGCGCGTGTGGACGGCGCCGGCGTGCTCCTCGATCTGCGAACGGTCGCGCCGGCGGAAGATGACGAGGCGCTTGCCGCGCTGACGTCGCTCGCGAGGTAGGCATGCATATCATCGGGACGGCGGGTCACGTCGATCACGGCAAATCATCGCTCGTCGCGGCGCTCACGGGCACCAACCCCGACCGGTGGATCGAAGAGCAACTGCGGGGCATGACGCTCGATCTCGGCTTCGCGCGCCTTGCGTTCGACGACGGGAGCGAAGCGGGCATCGTCGACGTTCCCGGGCACGAGCGATTTCTGCATAACATGCTGGCGGGCGCTGCCGGGATGGAACTCTTGCTTCTGGTCGTGGCTGCGAACGAAGGTATCATGCCGCAGACGCGCGAGCACCTCGACATCCTGCGTTACCTGAACGTACGCCGCACGGTCGTCGCCCTAACCAAGATCGACTTGATCGCGCCCGGCGACGCGGGGGCGACCTGCGCGCGTATCCATCGCGAACTCCGAGGAACGATTGCCGAGGATGCGCCGCTCTTCGCCGTATCCACGCTGACCGGCGCGAACCTCGACGTGCTCAAGGCAGCACTGCACGCCGAACTCGCGCGGCTCGGGCCGCGCGAGCCCGACGCGCCGGCCTATCTGCCGGTCGACCGTGCCTTCACGCTCGCCGGTCGCGGTACGATCGTCACCGGCACGCTCATGCAGGGCCGGCTGGCGGTCGGCGACACGGTCGGCATCGAGCCGCTCGGGCGAAACGCGCGCGTGCGCTCGTTGCAGGTCTTCGGCGAAGCGCGCGAGAGCGCGGCCGGCGGTGCGCGCGTCGCGCTGAATCTTCCCGGCGTCGGCGTCGACGAGCTGGCGCGCGGCATGGTGGTCGCCGACGCGCGGCTGCGCGCGCGCGACGCATTTACGGTGACGTTCGCGCCGCTCGAGCAGGCGTTGCCGCTGCTGCGCCGCCGCAACCCGGTTCGCATTCACATAGGCTCGGCCGAGATTCTGGGAACGCTCGTGCTGGAAGCCGTTCCCGCGGACACCGGCGAGGTGCGCGGCGAGCTGTTTTTGCGCGCGCCGGTGGTGGCGTTCGGCGGCGTGCGCTTCGTCGCTCGCCGCGTCTCGCCGAAGACGTTGCTCGGCGGCGGGACGATCGTCGGGCTCGAGGCGACGGGAACGGGCGAGAGCGGACGTGATGCCGTCGAAGCGCCCCTGCGTGCCGCGCTCGCGCGATCCGGCATCGACGGGATGGACCTAGCCGCGCTCGCGTTCGCCGCGAACATGCGCGAGGACGTCGCGGCGCAGGTGCTCGCGCAATTGACCGCAAGCGCCGACGTCATACGCATCGGGAAGCCCGATGCCTACGTCGATGCCGGGGTGGCAAACGCGTTGCTGGAGCGGACCCTAGCGCAGTTGCGAGCGACGCACGAGTCCGAACCCTGGGCGCTCGGCATGACCTCGCTCGCGCTCTCACGCGCACTCGAGTTGAAGGAGGCCGCGCTCATGCGCGTGCTCGTCGCCTTTGCCGATGACGGGCGCATCGCGTTGCGCGGCGGCTACTACTCGACGACCGATCACCAGCCGAACCTGACCTCGGAGCAGCGCGCATTCTTCGAACGCGCGGCGCCGTTCGATCCGGAGCAACCCTTCGTGCCGGTCGAGTTTACCGCCGTCACCGCCGCGATCAAGGACTCGACGATCGCGGGCATCTCGCGCGCCTTCGATACGCTGCTCGCGCGCGGCGTCTTCGTGCGCGTCGGCGAGAGCCTCTATCGAGGAACGCAAATCCGCGCCATCCACGAAAGAGTCGACGGCTTCATCGCGGCGAGCGGCCGGATGACGATGGCGGAGTTTCGCGATCTGTTGGGCACGTCGCGCAAGTACGCCGTGCCGCTCCTCGAATGGTTCGACGGGCGCGGCATCACCGTGCGTAGCGGCGACTACCGCACGTTGCGCAAGCGCGCGGCACCGTAAGCGGGCGGCACGCGCCGCGTTCCGCCGGGTCGAAGGTTCAGTGCTTCACGAGCGTCACTACGCTCAGCACGACCTCCAGCGCGATGAGCACGATGACGATGATCTCCATGAATTCATCGCGCCGGGCGCGTGACTGATCGATCAAGAAACGGTACATGTCGCCCACGCTCGCGAGCTTGCTGTCGATCGTCCGCTGCCAATCGGCAAGGCCCAAACGAACGGCAGCCGCGCGATAGATGCGCGCGTAGTAGGCGTCGCCGACGACTTTGAGCGCGTTGCTCGACCGGTCGATCAGCTCGAGGACGTCCACGATCAGGTAGCGTATCGCCGCGGCCTTTTCGGCTTCGCGCCGGCCGAGCAGCGAGCGCGCCTGTTTCCCCGGTTCGAGCGCGTAGATCGTGTCGAGCTCGTTATCCAGCCGCTCGTCGTAGGTGCGCAATTCGAGCAGCTGCGAGTTGGCGAATTCCAGAATATCTTGAATGGCGTCGCTCGATTCGCGCCGGTCGAAGACGAAGGCGGTGTCCCACTGGACGATCGTCAGATCGTCCGCGTAGTAGCTGAAACGCGTGCGCAGCGCCTCTTCGGTTTCGGACTGCGAGAGCTGGGCGCTTTCGCCGAGCAACAGGTGGGCGAGCGTGTCGGAGTAATCGTGGAGCAGGCGCTCGGCGTCGATCTTGCGGTCGAAACGCTCGACGTCGATCACGATGTAGTCTTCGACCAGCGGTTCGCGCCGATCGTCGAGCGCGCCCGAGAGTTCGTCGCAGATACGCGAGACGGCACGCGAGGCGTGCGACGCGATCGCTTCGTTGCGGCGTAGCTGCATGGAGACTTGAGCGAGGTGATCCCAGGCGCCCGCGAGCGGAAAGCTATAGCGCAGCGAGATCACGCCGTAATCGAAGAGCTTGATGCGGATCGAACACGGGTACCCCTCGAACTCCGCGTCGGCCAGGCGTGCGATCAGCGGCGGAACGGGAAACTGCAGGTACGACGCGGATGCGTGCGTGCGCAACTGAATGTCGGCTTTGGAGAGCCCTTCGCCTTCGACCGTGCGCAGCTTACGCAGATCGATCGTGTCGGCCACGTCGAAGAGGTAGAAGACGCGAACGGCGCCCGCGGCGATGGTCAGCATCATGCGTGGAGGGTTTGTGCCGCCGGACGGGAGAGTCCCGTCCGGCGGCCGATGAGGTTTAGGCCGGAACGGCGTCCTTTGCCTTGACGGCTTCGACCGAGATGCTGATCTCGATCTCGTCACCCACGGCGAACCCGCCCGCTTCGAGCGCTTGGTTCCAGGTCAGGCCGAAGTCCTTGCGGTTGATCTTCGTCGACGCCGTGTAGGCGACGCGGTCGTATCCCCACGGGTCCTGCATGCGTCCGTCGAACGCACCGTGCAGGCTCACCGGCTTGGTGGTGCCGCGAATGGTCAGGTCGCCGTCGATGGTAAAGGCCTCGGGCGTGCCCGAGATCTTCGTGCTGACGAACGTGATCTTGGGGTGCTGCTCGGCGTGCAGAAAGTCGGCCGAGCGCAGATGGGCGTCGCGATCGGCGACGCGCGTCTCGATCGAGTCGGCGTCGAGCTCGACGCGGATCGACGTCGGCAGGTTCGTGGCATCGTCGACATCAAGGGCGATGTTGAACCGCTCGAACGCCCCGCGGACCTTCGAGATGACCAGGTGCCGGACGGCGAAATCAATATGTGTGTGGACGGGATCCACGTTGAAAGTAGCCACGAGAAGCTCCTTAATGCTTACTTAAAGTAGGTTACTGCCCCCAAGATTCCCGTGAGGCGGGAAAAGGTTGCAGCGCTTGGATTGGCTGGGTAGGTCTGCAACTAATTGGATGGGTCGCCCGGTCGTAAGAGGTGCATTATGAACGTCGATAAGATGACCGAACGCGTGTCCGAAGGGCTGAACGCCGCGTACACGCGCGCCCTCCACGAACGAAACACCCAGACGGCGCCCGAGCACATGCTCGCCGCCCTGCTCGAGCAAGAGCGGGGCATCGCCCCCGACATCCTCCAGAAAGCGGGCGCCGACCCCAGGTCGTTTGCGCGCAAGGCCGACGAGGCGATCGCGCGCTTGCCGCATCTTTCGGGCGCAAACGCCGACAGCGCACAGGTAACGATCTCGCCCGAACTCTCGCGTATCATGGCGAACGCGGAGAGCGAAGCCAAAGCGCTGCAAGACGACTATACGTCGGTCGAGCACGTGTTGCTTGCCATGGCGCAGGCGGGCGGTGCGATCGGCGCGCTGTTCCGCGATGCGGGTCTGACCAAGGACAAACTGCTCGCGGCGTTGCGCGACGTGCGCGGCAATCAGCGCGTGACCTCGAAGGATCCCGAGGGAACGTACAAATCGCTGGAGCGCTACGGGCGCGACCTTACCCTCGAAGCCGAGCGGGGCAAACTCGACCCGGTGATCGGGCGCGATGATGAAATCCGGCGCGTCGTTCAAGTCCTCTCGCGCCGCACCAAGAACAACCCCGTGCTCATCGGCGAACCCGGCGTCGGCAAGACGGCGATCGTCGAAGGGCTCGCGCAACGCATCGTGCGCGGCGACGTGCCCGAAGGGCTGAAGAACAAGCGAATCGTCTCGCTCGATATGGGCGCGCTCATCGCGGGCGCGAAGTATCGCGGCGAGTTCGAAGAGCGGCTCAAGGCCGTGCTCAAGGACGTCTCGAGCGCCGAGGGGCAGATCGTGCTCTTCGTCGACGAATTGCACACGGTCGTGGGCGCCGGCAAGACCGAAGGCTCGATGGATGCCGGCAATCTGCTCAAGCCGATGCTCGCGCGCGGCGAATTGCACATGATCGGCGCGACCACGCTCGACGAATATCGCAAGTACATCGAAAAGGATGCCGCGCTCGAGCGCCGCTTCCAGCCGGTGATGGTCGATCAACCCAGCGTCGAAGACACGATCTCGATCCTGCGCGGCCTTCGCGAGAAGTACGAGACACACCACGGCGTGCGCATCAAAGACGGCGCGCTCGTGGCGGCGGCGACGATGAGCAACCGCTATATCGCCGACCGCTTCTTGCCCGATAAAGCGATCGACCTCGTCGACGAGGCCGCCGCCAAACTGCGTACCGAGATCGACTCGATGCCGCAGGAGCTCGACGAGGTCTCCCGCCGAGTGATGCAGCTCGAGATCGAACGCGAAGCACTGCGCAAAGAGACCGACACCGCGAGCCAACAGCGGCTCGAAACGCTCGAGCGCGAGCTGGCGGAGCTGCACGACGAGCAGCGTCGTCTGCGCTTGCAGTGGGATGCCGAGAAGGGCGCCGTGCTCAAGCTGCGCGATCTGCGCGAGCAGATCACCGACACCAAGGTGCAGATCGAACAGGCGGAGCGCCAGTACGACCTCAATCGCGTCGCCGAATTGAAATACGGACGGCTGGCTTCGCTCGAAAAGACGTTGGCCGATGAGGAGAGCCGTCTCTCGCAAGCCGACGGCGGCCGGCTCTCGAAAGAAGAGGTCGACGAGGAAGACATCGCCGAGGTGATCGCGCGCTGGACGGGCGTACCGGTCTCCAAGCTGCTCGAAGGAGAGAAGCAGAAGCTGCTCAACCTCGACGTGGAGCTGCATCGCCGCGTGATCGGTCAGGACGAAGCCGTGTCGGCCGTGGCCGAAGCGGTCGTGCGCTCGCGCTCGGGCTTGGCCGATCCGAATCGTCCGATCGGCTCGTTCATCTTTCTCGGCCCGACGGGCGTCGGCAAGACCGAACTCGCGCGCGCGCTCGCCGAGTACCTCTTCGACGACGAACGCGCGCTCATCCGCATCGACATGTCGGAGTACCAGGAGAAGCACACGGTCGCGCGTTTGCTCGGCGCACCGCCGGGATACGTCGGCTACGACGAAGGCGGCCAGCTCACCGAAGCGGTGCGGCGGCGTCCGTACTCGGTGATTCTTTTCGATGAGATCGAAAAGGCGCACCCGGACGTGTTCAACGTCTTCCTGCAGATTCTCGACGACGGGCGCCTGACCGACGGCCAAGGCCGTACGGTGGATTTCCGTAACACGATCGTCATTATGACGTCGAACATCGGCAGCCATCGCATTCTCGATTACAAGGGCCAGCTCGGCGGCGCCGAAGAGGCGCTGATGCATGCGACCGTGATGGAAGAGCTGCGCGCGCATTTTCGGCCCGAGTTCCTCAATCGCGTCGACGAGATCATCGTCTTCCACGCGCTCTCCGAGGAACAGCTCCTCGAGATCGTCGACATTCAACTGGAGCGCGTCCGCCGCCGGCTCGCGGATCGACGCATCACGCTCGTGCTCGACGACGCAGCCAAGCGCCATCTGGTGAAGGCGGGCTACGATCCCAACTACGGCGCGCGCCCGCTCAAACGGACGATCCAGAAAGAGATCGAAACGCCGCTCGGACGCCGGATTCTCGCCGGCGAGATCAACGACGGCGACACCGTCGAGGTCGGCTTCAACGACATCACCGGCGAGTTGACCTTCGCAAGCGGAATCAAAGCGCCGGCAATCGCCTAAAGCTCTGGAGGGGATGGAATGGAATCCATGCGAGGTACGCGGCAGCAGTTCGTTGCTGCCGCGGGGATCATCGGTGCCGGGCTCCTGACGCCGGCCATCGCGAGCGCGCAAGAATCCTCGCCGTCACCGAGCGCGACGCCGTCGCCGTCGCCCGCGGCGCAGTCGTTCGCGGAGCGCATGAAGGCGTTCGATCCGCAGCTCACGGACGACGAGCTCGCAACCATCGCCAAGGGAATCGACGACGGCTATAAGGCCGGCGCGTCGCTGCGCAAGGCGCGGGCGCTGCGCAACGGCGACGGTCCCACGCCGGAGTTCGAGGCCGGCGCATGAACGATCGAGACCTCGCGTACTCCGAAGCGCTCGCGCTCGGGGAGTTGATCGCCGCGCGCAAAATCAGCTCCGTCGAAATCACGCAGCTCTATCTCGATCGCCTGGATCGCTACGGGGCAACGCTGGGCGCGGTCGTGACGATCCTCCACGAGCGCGCGCTGCGAGAGGCCAAGGCTGCCGACGCGGCCCTGGCGCGCGGCGAACGCAAGAGCCCGCTGCACGGCGTTCCGTACGGCGTGAAAGACCTACTCGCCGCGACGGGAGCGCCTACGACGTGGGGCGCGGCGCCGTACCGCCGCCAAACCTTCGACTACGATGCGACCGCCGTCGCGCGGCTGCACGATGCCGGCGCGGTGCTCCTCGCGAAGCTCGCGATGGTCGAACTGGCCGGCGGCTTCGGGTACAACGATGCCGACGCGTCGTTCACCGGTCCCGGCCGAACGCCGTGGAATACCGGCTATTGGAGCGGCGGGAGTTCGAGCGGGCCGGGCGCGGCCGTAGCGGCGGGGCTCGTCGGCTTTGCGATCGGTTCGGAGACCAACGGTTCGATCGTCACACCCTCGGCGATGTGCGGCGTGAGCGGCTTGCGGCCGACGTTCGGACGCGTCAGCCGGTACGGCGCGATGGCGCTGATGTGGAGCTCGGATAAACTGGGCCCGATGGCACGCTCCGCGCGCGATGCCGAAGCGGTGCTGCGCCTCATTGCCGGCGTCGATCCGCTCGATGCCACCGCGCAGACACAGCCGTTTCACGCGCTTGCGCGCCGTCCGAAGATCGGCGTCTTCGCGCAGGCGACCGCAAAATCGCAGCCGGCGGTGGTGAAGAACTTCGAGGCCTCGCTGGCGGTGTTGCGCGAGTTCGCCGACGTACACGAAGGCGTCAAGATCCCGGATCATCCGTATGGGGCCGTGATCGGCACGTTGCTCAACGGCGAATGTGCCTCGGCCTTTCGCGAGCTCATCGAGAGCGGCAAGGCCCGCGAGCTGCAGTCGAAGGACGACCGCATCGGCGGATACGTGCAGTACGGAACGCTCGCGATCGACTATGTCGACGCGATGCGCGTGCGCACGTTCATCGACCGGGACGTCCGCGCGATGGCGGCGCCCTACGATGCGCTGGTCTTCCCGTCGCTGCCGACGGTGGCCTATCCGATCGGCGTGCCGTTCGACAAAGTGTATACCGACGCGCCGGGCGAGATCGATCCGGTGACGCCGGGAAATCTCGCGGGCATTCCGTGCATGAGCGTGCCGAACGGATTCGGCGACCATCACTTGCCGACGGGATTAGGGCTGCTTGGGAACGCGTGGGATGAGGCCAAACTCAGCGCGATCGCGCGCGAGTACCAGTCGCGCACGAGCTTCCACACCAAGCGGCCGCCGGGGTTCTAGGCCTTCTCGGAGGCCTCGACGGCGTGTAAGAGGCCGTCGAGCAAGCCCGGATACATGTCGTCGATGATATCGCGGCGCAGCCACACGTACTTCTTGCGCCCTTCGTAGCGCGACTTGATGAGACCGGCTTCGCGCAGCACCTTGAAGTGATGCGTGAGATTCTGCTTGCTGGTGACATCGAGGAAATCGAAGGGGCACAGCTCTTCGTGCAGCGCGAGCTGGCGCACGATTCCGAGCCTCGTCGGGTCGCTGAGCGCGGCGAGGATCCCGTAGATGGTGATATCCTCACGCTCCGGGTACCAGAGCGCGCGCGGGGAGGTGGAATCGGTCGTCTCTTGCATCTTGACAGTAAAACACTCATTGTACTATTGTATAGTACAAGATGCATTTTACTATAAACCCTGCCTCGCCGTCCAGCGGCGCCCTCTCGGAGGACGCCCGCGGCTCATACCGTCGCCTGCGCCGGCAGGCGTTGACCCTCGGGGGACTGACCGCTAGTTTCGCCGCCGAGGCCGAACGGGTCGCCTCCACCTATGCAACCGCCCTCCAAGCCGCCGGGGATGCGGAGTGGGCGCAGTTCGTCGCCGCCGCCGAGGCGCTCGCGGCCCATGCGCGCTCGCTCGAGGGGATCGTCTCGTTGAACGAGAGCGAACGCGAGGCGGTCGCCTACTTCGCGCAGATCGCAAGCGAAAACGCCGACCTGGTTGCGCGCTGATGCCGACGGTCGTCGAATACGGCGCGCGCCGCGTTGCGGTCGTGACGGCGGTCATGCTCGCGGCGCTCATGCAGCTCGCGGATACGACGATCGTCAACGTGTCGTTGCCGACGATCGACGGTGCGCTCGGCGCCTCGACGGACGAGGGCGCGTGGTTCATCACCGCCTACATCATCGCCAACGTCATCGTCATTCCGCTCTCGCCGTGGTTTCAATCGGTGTTTGGGCGGCGCAACTACTTCGCGATCTCGATCGCGGGCTTTACGGGCGCTTCGATCCTGTGCGGCTTTGCGAACGACGCGACGACCGAGATCGTGCTCCGGTTCGTTCAGGGCGCGTTCGGCGGCGGT
>Ga0326727_10003769_pt1 | contig 47623 bp, 44 predicted proteins | sample MB2enrmetagenome_FD_207643 | JGI IMG/M metagenome (GOLD analysis project Ga0326727, IMG submission 207643) | Lab enriched peat soil microbial communities from McLean, Ithaca, NY, United States - MB29MY | ecosystem: Environmental > Terrestrial > Soil > Wetlands > Peat | place: USA: New York... | reverse complement strand
ACTCCACAAACCATCGGATCAAGTAGGGATCGTAATGCGCGGAATGGCTGGGTACGGACTGAACATGTTTGTTTTCGGTAACGTATTCTTCGGAGCATGGGGGGCAAGATGGTTTGATGAAAAATGGCGCCCGAAATTCGATAGCAAACAAGGAGTTCATGCACTCAAATTCTACGCTGATCTGCTCACAAAATATGGTCCTGGAACCGATGCCGCGCCAATGAACTGGGATAAGTGCTAGTCAATCTTCAAAGAAGGAAAATCAGCCATGTTCATCGATGGCGGCGTATATGCACCGGGAACGGAAAACCCGAAGGAATCGAATGTAGCAGGAAGAGTAGGCTATGCGACCGTACCAAGGGGAACGATTCGAAAACATCTTTCAGGTCTCTACGTATGGTCTTTTGCGATTAACAGAGATTCAACCAAAACTAGAGCGGCATGGGAATGGATAAAATGGGCAACCAGCAGGGAAATGGTTCTCCGGTCGGTAACTGAACAATCCCATGGAACCATAGCGAGAAGATCAGTGGTCACAGATCCTGAATATTTTAAGCGCTTCCCTTACAATGATTGGATAAACACGGAAAATCATGTCAGAAGATCTGGAAGAGAGATGAGACCTATGATCGGCGAATATACAGAGATCGGTGACCGACTCGGATTGGCGGTGCAGAACGCAGTTGAAGGCTCAGAAACACCATCACATGCCATGAAATCTGCTGCAAGAGACGTTTACGAAATCATGAAAAAAGCCGGATATTACAAGTAGTCCGGGGTTCTCTCAACATGAAGATAACCGACGTGAAAACGTTTCTTGCCGGGGAAAGAAAAGGAGACAGCTGGCGAAACTGGCTCTTCGTGAAAGTTGAAACAAATAATGGCTTAGTCGGCTATGGAGAATCGTCGCTCGAAAGTAGAGAGAAGACGGTTGAAACGGCGGTTCTGGAACTAAAGCGTTACTTGCTAGGTAAAGATCCGACAGAAATCGAACGCCATTGGCAGGCAATGTATAGAGGAACCTTCTGGAAAGGCGGCCCTGTTCTCTGCAGCGCAATCTCCGGGGTAGAGCAGGCACTCTTAGATATTCTTGGCAAGAGCTTGGATTGTCCTGTCTATAAGCTGCTAGGCGGTCCTTGCCGAGACAAAGTGAAAGCGTACACGCATGTCTCCGGTGTCACACCAGACGATTTAGCGAAGAACGCCAAACGAATTGTGGCGAAAGGTTTCAAGGGATTAAAGTTTCTCACTGAAGGCGGAAACACTTACACAGTTTCCGGAATTCCATCAAAACAAGACGTAATGAAGAGAAGACCGGTAAAAGAAACTGTCGCTCGCGTTGCAGCAGTCAGAAAAGCGGTGGGAGGCAAGATCGATCTGATGCTGGACGCTCATGGGCGATTGGACCCGAGCACCGCCACCCTTCTGGCCAAGGAACTTGAACCGTACAATCTATTGTTCTTCGAGGAACCTATCCCGCCGGAAAATTCTGAGATGATGGCATGGGTTTGCGCTAAATCCAATGTTCCCATCGCGACTGGAGAGAGGCTCTACACAAAGTTCGGGTTTAGTTCGCTCTTGGAAAAACACGCAGCGCAAATCATACAGCCCGATGTCTGCCATGCAGGTGGCATAATGGAGTGTAAAAAAATCGCTGCCATGGCCGAATGTTATTACGCCTCAGTAGCTCCACACAACCCTAACAGCCCAGTCGCGACGGCCGCTTCAATCCATCTTGCCGCAAGCATCCCAAACTTCTTGATCCAAGAGATGATCCCAGCAGATACCGGTCCGAGAAAATCTCTCCTGAAGCCAGCTTTGCAAATCGAGGACGGCTACCTCAAACTACCGCGTGGGCCTGGTCTCGGTTTCGTGTTGAATGAAGAATTTCTGGAAAACGTGCCGTACACTGCTAAAGACATACCCAATGTCTACTATGAAGATGGCTCAATCGCAGATTGGTGAACCCCAATTTCGCAGTAAGGCTAGAGAAGCCCCGGTTTATATCTGAAGCACGCTATCCCAAATCGATCTTTCTCATCTAGAAATACTCGTTGAGGCCAAAAGCCTCATCGTGTTTCGCGATTTGCTCAGTATGATCAATGAAACATGTTCGGTCTTTGAAGGAATATGAGCACTTTCGGCGAGTTTGTTGAGTTCTTCTATAGTTAGTGGTCGCTCTGGGGAGACAGGTACCCATGTATTGCTACGACCAATTTCACTTTCGTTAGCATCCACAAAAGCCAATCCTGCTAGTGCTTGTTCGAAAACGCCGAAATGTCCATTTTCAAAAGTCAGTTTGTCTCCGGAACAAGATACTTGTAATGGTTTACAAGTAACGCCGACGGTGGAACAAGCGATTACTGGTAAGTGTTCTCCGATTTTCGTGACATACCAGTCGGTGTGGAATGAGGCACTCTCGCCGGGTTCCATTCGAGCAAACGGACTGAGGACTTCGGTTTCCAGAAGGTAAGGGTTCTCCTCTAGTTTATCGGGCATCTTGATTTCTTCTCCGTACGCCTGGATTGTTCCTTTGCCTTGGGTCCAAAGTTCGAATGATGCATCGTCAGGATACTCGCGTCCTGCTATCCAATCGAATCGTTCAACGAACACGTAACCATAGGTCTCGTTTACGAGTGCATACCACCCTGCTGAGCAGTCTATGCCTATCTTGCCGATCTGATGTAGATACGTGGCAGTCATCATTCCGTTCTCGATTTTGAATTCAGGATTATCGTCAGGGCCGAATATCGTTCTGTACCCTTTGGGGTGTTTGCTTTCAATGTTAATTGGGCAGTAAACGCGGACGTTTTCATCATATCCGCACTGCTTCCTGTTCGCGGTATTGTGCTGCGTGACCTGCCATATGCCCCAACGTCTGGGTTTGGTATCCACGTTCTCCATCCTACAGTCAACGCTGACTTGCGTGGTGTTTTCGTAGAGTTTTATCCTGCGCGTGAACTGGATGCCGCTTCGTTTGTCTTTTTGGCTAGTTACTTGTACCGAAGCAAATCGTCCATTTGGAGCGAGGACGGAACCGACGTGTGGACTGCCATCAAGGACCGCGTCCGGAGGTCCTGGCCAAAAGTTGTCATTCCCCCAGCCCTGAGGTGCCGGCCAGATTTTACTGCCCCCATAGTTTAACCAAGTGCCGTTATCGCCAAGTCCGCTTGCTGTTGGAGATTTTCCTACTAGTTGATCATTCACCCAGAAATACTCAAAGTCCTCAAGTTTTAGTTGAATAATTCTCCCGCCAATATTCGCTACTACTTGAACTTCGATTAAGCCGTTGGCAAGCCGCAGGCTATCCCAACCACGATAAACTGAACGAGCCGCCGTTGCGGACAGATGAAAATCACCCGTGTTATAGGTAAAATACGTGGATGAGTCTGATTCTCGATTGAGAATCAGTAGATTGGAAGATTGTTGACTCTAAATTGGGTCTCCGTAAACGGTGATCTGTGAAGCTTCGTCGCAGTATTCTTTCCACATCTCACCGAGTTTCTTGCCTGCTTCGCTTGCTGCTACTTTGAGGAACGCATCCCAGCTGTCGACCTCAATATCTTCAACGATCTGGTAGGGCGACTTACCTTGTGCCCCTTTGATCTCATAGACGGTGAATTTTCTGATTCCGGGCTGTTTTAGGAGTGTTGGTTGATCAGTCTCTCTAGAGTGCTTTCGGTACGCTTCTTCTTTACCTGGTTTGAGGTTATACATCATAAAAATATGGACCATGCCTAAACGATCTCGTAAAATGTATTTAAGCCTTGAATCGCAAGGTTAGAAATTATGAAGGAGACGATGTCGGGCCTCGTAAATTTCGATTCGAACCCGCATTCCGTGGAGCTACGTGAAGTCCCTGTTCCTGAGATCGGTGAGGAGGATGTTCTGGTCGAAGTACAAGCGGCCAGTATTTGCGGCAGCGATCTCCATCAATATCAGGGCAAGGTAAGTTACAAAGTAAACTATCCTGTAATTTTAGGGCATGAATTTAGCGGTGTCATCGCAAAAATAGGTTCACGTGTCCATGCTTTCAAGAAAGGCGACCATGTCGTTAGTGAGACAGCTGCGGTTATCAACCTGTATTCGCCCTTTACCCGTGAAGGCCACTATCATATTGATCCGAATCGGTTAGGTTTCGGTTACGGTGTAGATGGTGCGATGACCAAGTTCGTCCGCGTACCGGAACGATGTTTGCACCGTATCCCTGAAGGGTTGTCATTCGAAAAAGCAGCTCTAACGGAACCATCATGCGTCGCATACGATGCGATCTGTGTCAACTCTCGAATTCGTCCGGGCGATAGTGTCGCTGTCATCGGACCGGGTCCAATCGGATTATTCAGCATGCTCTTAGCGAAGCTGTCAGGCGCAAATCCGCTAGTTGCAATAGGTCTACCAATCGACGCAAAACGCCTCAAGATCGCCTCGCAGATCGGAGCTATGAGTTTGGGAGCGCAGGGCGAAGACATTCTCGGTGAGGTTAAGAAGCTTGGGGATGGTTACGGGATGGATTTGGTTGTTGACGCTTCAGGTCACAGTTCCACGTTGAAAATCGCACTAGACATTGTTCGCCCAGGAGGACAAATAACCAAGGTAGGCTGGGGACCACAACCCTGCAACTTCTCCCTCGATCCACTCGTAGCTAAGGCGGTCACGCTTCAAGGCAGCTTCAGTCACACATGGCCAATGTGGGAGAAAGTGTTAGCCATGTTAGCGAGTAATCAACTCAACGCTGATCTTATACTCAGTCGAATTGCCCCGCTGAATGAGTGGCAGAGTTGCTTCGAAGCAATGCTAGCCAGCGAAATCGTGAAAGGCGTACTGAAACCCTAACAATCCTTGAGATACGCGACGCCCATTCCATCTCTCTTTCTGTAAGCCTTTGCGACTACGTATGCGCCTGCAGGAAATATGCCCGCTTGCACGCTTGTGTCAATCGATTTCGGAATCTTACTGTTTTTGATCATCATGGTTTCGGCGAGCATCAACTGTCTGAGCTCTCAAGAGTTGATAAGTGTTAAATACTAACATCAACTAGTTCCTTTTGGCTTTTTGAATGTCAGATGATACTGCCGCAAAGCGTCCAGTATTCCTGCGAGAAGCAACAGGACTCGTCAGAGCGCTTGGTTTTAGAGATCACTTTCTCATGTCGCAAGGGATGGTCCTACTGATTAACGGTTTCGTGGCGACCGTTTTATTTGCCCCATACTTCTTCCCCGGGGCCAACTTGTATGTCGCCTTCGCGCTGGGAGGTATACCTCCGTTCTGCATGGCGTACGTGTATGGGAAGTTAAGCGCAGGCATGCCCAGGAGTGGAGGCGATTATGTCTGGTCCGCTCGAATTGCGGGGCCGCTCTACGCGACGATGCAAATGATCTTCATTCTGGCGAGTCTGGTCTACTTCAACGCGTTCAATATCTGGCAAATGTTCTTTGTTGCTCTCGGAGCGGGATTTTTCGGTGTGGGAGCTTCTCCAAGCGTTCAGAGTACCTATCTCACTCAGCTGGGGATCCAGCTGACTCAGGTCACGTGGGGTTTGCCGTTATCGATGGTCATGATGGTCGTCATCCTTGTGATTGCGATTTTAGGAATTCGTGTCTATCAGAAGTTCTGCCTCGTTACTGTTCCACTCTACTTCGCGATCACACTTGTATTCTGTGTTGGCATACTTGTGATCAATCCGTCTTCAGTCCAACCAGCTTTCGACAGTGCGATGCGTTTCGCGGGATACAACATCACCTATAACTCGGTGCTCGCGCAGACTACTGCCGGCGGTTTTCCTGCCACTTCGTTCAACTGGGGTAACACGCTTCTAGCAGCTGTCCCTTGGGGGTTCCTTACGTACGTACTATTCAATTTTAGTTCCTATTCCGCAGGAGAGACGAAGAATGTCAAGTCAAGTATTTACAACGCCTACATGTTATCCGTAATCGTGACCATGGTCGTCCTCGAGGCAATGACGTGGATTGTTTACTCAGTATTCGGTACTGGTTTTCTCAATTCATTGGCTTACGTGGCCGGGGCAAATTCATCTGCTTTCCCAGTCAGTCCATTCACGAATTTCCTCCTCGCGCTTGTTAATCCTTGGGCGGGAGCATTAGTTGCCGTGGGATTGTTTGTGGGTTGGATGATAAACTCTACAGGAATCATCATCTATTCATCTCGTATGCTTTTCGCCGCGTCGATGGACCGCGTGCTCCCAAGCCGATTGGGTGACGTAAACGACAGGTTCCACATTCCATGGGTGGCTACTCTTCTGATGGGAGTAGTATGTGGAATCTATCTGTGGTTTTACTGGGCTTATGGTGCGATTGCGTCGATACTCAATGCGTCCATTACGGTTCCAATTGGACTCGCTCTTCCTCTCTACGCGGCGTTTCTCTTCCCCATCTTCAAACCTGGTCTGTACAAGCGTCTCTTCGGTTCGATGAAAGGCGCCGCGACGCTGTCTGCGGCCGGTTTTGTTGGAGGTACAGGTTTCGCGATTTACGCATTCTGCGAAACAAGTCCGCTCGTGAGTGGAGCTTTCTTAGGCGCGAGCATATACTTGGCATACGAAGTCGTAGTAGTATTGGCAGTGTTTAGTGTTGGAATCTACTTACTCGGAAGACGTAGAATGAAGAATGCTGGAGTAGACCCGTCACGTATCTTCTCAGAAATACCGCCGGAATAAATTCAAAATTCAGTTAAGTACGTACTGCTGCAACTCGACTGGTTGCCGAGGATTCCAACGAGATCTGTAGTACAGCTAATGGCCATCACTTACTAGGTAAGTGGTTCAGATTTGGATTCTAACCATAAGCGGCTCGGGGTAGCACTGGTAGGCGCGGGCTTCATTAACACCACCCATGCGAAAGCATGGCTTGCGGTCAGAGACGCAGAGATCACTGCGATTTGTAGCCCCACATCGGAGAACGCTAAGAAATTGGCTGTGGTCTGCTCTGACCTCGGCGTTGGAAGGCCCCAAGTCTATTCTGATATCCGTGAAACCGTAAACAATCCACTCGTTGATGCAGTATGGATTTCTTCTCCCAACTTTGCTCGCCTCTCACTCGTGCGCGCGATTGCCGAAGAGGTTCGCGAAGGTCGTAGTAAGGTACGTGGCATGGCTTGCGAAAAACCCATGGCGACGTCGATTCGCGATGCGAAAGAGATGTTGAGGCTCGTCGAAAGTGCCGGGATTTTGCATGGCTATTTAGAGAACCAGGTATTCGCGCCTTCGCTTACGCGTGGTAAGGAGATAGTTTGGAAATTTGCGAGAGATGCGGGACGACCGTACTTGGCTAGAGCCGCCGAGGAGCATGGTGGTCCGCATTCTGCATGGTTTTGGGTACCACAGATGTCCGGCGGCGGGGTGGTATTAGATATGATGTGCCATAGTCTTGAAGCTTCACGATTTATGCTCACGAGCCCAGACGAGACCCGAGAGCAGTTAAGGGTTCAGACGGTCTCTGGAGAAATTGCTTCATTGAAATGGACGCGCCCCGAATATGTGGAAGAGCTAAAGAAGAGCACTGGTGGACGAGCGAATTACTCTGACTCCCCAGCAGAAGACTTTGGCAGAGCTACGGTAGCCTTCGAAGCCGCAGACGGGAACACGGTGATAGCTGACGCCTCTGTGCTCTGGTGTTATACCGGCCCAGGAGTTCGACTTATTCTCGATCTGCTCGGACCTGAATACTACATGAGCGTTAACAGTCTGCAGCCAGAACTACATGTCTTCTCCAGTAAAAACATCAAATCCAAGTCAGGAGCCTATTTTGTCGAAAAACAAGCCGCTGAACAAGGGCTAATGCCAACGGTCGCCGACGAATCATTTACCTATGGTTTCCAAGCAGAAGATCGACACATGGTCCAGAGTTTTCTCCAGAACAAAATGCCCATGGAGAACTGGCACGATGGGGTAGCTATACTGGAAATCATTATGGCTTGCTACATGGCTGCGGAGAAGGGCAAACGATTGAAGTTTCAGTCCGGATCATTCGACGATTATGTCCCTCAACCCGCAAGAGGTAGCTGGAACCCCGCGCAGAATTTCATTGGTACAGTAAACTAACTTTTCTTTACTTCAAGCGAATTTAACGAATCGTGGGATTTGACATCTAGAGGACGTCATCTTGAGGCAGAGACAGCCGCCGGCCTGGGGACGACTAACCACCAGCCACGATCTTTTTCATCATTTTCTTGCCGCTGAACCATATATCGACAGTATCTCCTTTAGATGAGACAACGAATCCTCCACTTTCTTTTCTAGGCAATCAGGAAACACTCCGTACAGCTGTGTGTTCCAACGTTGCTTTTGAATGGCAACGCTTCGAGCCTACGGTCACACACATGAACTTGAATAGCTGACTAGTGACTTTATGGAGAATTCACGTAATCGTTACCGGGTCATTATTTGATGCCGTGTGATTTCTAGGTTCACCTTGGATCAAGAGGCGTTGTAGTAGGGGCATAGCCTTGAAAGTATACGAGTCAGGTGCGTCGTGAATGCTTTTTCATCAGGTTCGATGCTACGACTTGAGATTCCCCGATCTCACTTTATGAACTCTTTCCGTATCTCATAACAACCATGTCTGCAATAGTGATGGATCCCACTCTAACTGTGTTGGCGATCGGTTCAGCGATTCTTTACTACGCTCGAATTTATGAAATGATGCAGGGCAACAAGCGAAAAAGCGGAAGTTACTGGAAATCATGAAGGTTCCCGAAACAAAACGCAGATCTGAAGCTTCCTTGGGTTTCGTTGTCTAGCCTAGAAATTTTACCAAACCTCTCAGATCAGGGAAGACGTACGTTGGAGTTGTTCCGGAACTATTCGTTTCGGAATATCGATTTATCCATGCAGTGGAGATCGCAAGTTTGCTGCTGGGAATTATATCGTGAAACAGGCTCTGTGCTACGTGAAGTGTCTCCTCCCTTGTTACCTTGTATTGGTCGAAGAACCTACGCCAGTGTTCGAGTGATGGTTTGTACGAACCTACGTCTTCTGCTGTAATGTATCCGTCGACTTCGAGACCGTTTTGTAGAAGCGTTTTTTTCAGTGTCTCTCTGTCAATGTTTGATAGAATTATCCTCTGACAGCCCTTCTGCCCCAATTGTTTCAGTGTTTCAACGCTGTCGTTAAATGGCGGCCAGGAGGGAACACTTGATGCGAAGGCGTTAGCGTCTTCCTTTGTGATTGATATTCTGAGAGCATCAGCAACTTTGATCGCGGTGCTGCGCAAGACTTCACGATAGGATTTGTACCCCAATTCTTCACTAGCCTCGAGTCTGATGTAATCTGAATAAACGCTTACCTCTGCTGGCAAACCATTTTTTCTAAGCAGATTTCCTAGGGAGATATCAATTCCTTTTCTCCAATCTATGAGTGTCCCGTAACAATCGAAGGTAAGATACGAAAAAATTACTTTCACCCTCCATCTTGAGGTTGATTAGCGGTCTCACGCCTCAATATGAATCTGGGGGGGGGACCTACGGTCATCTGAAAAGTTTGGAATCAGTACCCTGCTGGGTGGATATGCGGCCAAAGATTGCTCGTACCGATAATCTATCGGTTTTACTGGTTATTCGAGTCTTTTTACTATGTGGTAGCCGAACTGTGTTTTAACGATCGGTGAGGTTTGTCCTTTTTCCAACACGAATGCAGCTTGCTCAAATTCTTTAACCATTTTGCCACGGGTAAAGGTTCCTAGGTCGCCTCCGTTTTTTCGTGATGGGCAGATGGAGACTTCCTTAGCGACGTTAGAAAATTTCTCTCCTTTATTCAGCCGTTCGACTACTGTTTGTGCTTCTTTCTCAGTCTTCACGAGAATATGTGCACAGTGTACTTCATTGGGCATTACTCGTTTCGTTCTCCGGACGCAGTGTTGTCTTATTCTTCAGATAAGCATAGTGGAAAGGGTGACTAAATGTCATTCAAAAGCTAAGGTCGCCGTATTCCCTCGCCAAATACCGTGGATATTCCCTCATGTTTTCATCTGCAATGCTACCTTATTTGCTTCAGTAGGTCAGTGAGAGCTCTACGGCCAAACACTTCCGCGTGCAATGACAAAATGCCTAACAATTTCTCCTCCCATTGCTTGCGAGACTTATGGATTTTCTTCGACATTCTATCTTGTGATTCCATGCCTCGTTGTGTTAGCTGATAATATACTCGACCGGACGCGTTGTCTTTGTGTGAGCGGATAATTCCATCTCGCTCCATACGCCGTAAAAATGGGTAAATCGTGCCGTAGCTTACTTTGATGTGGCCACCAGTCATTTTTCGGAATCGCGCAGCAAGCTGGTAACCGTAAGCGGGTCCGTCTTTCATTGCCAAGTAAAACATCACTTCATACGGGCCAGTCTGGAATCCTTTTGGCACCTTCCCCTACCCAGTAGATGCTATATCGCATCGATATATTAACTAGTTAGGCTATATCGGCACGATACTATCGATTCGGTGCTACGATCGATCAGAGGCGCACCATAAACCGAAAAAATGCACCGCTGACAAGTCTTAGTTGCTACGGCTCAATGAGATCTGCGTCGATTCGTGGACGAAAACTCTTTTTCCAGTGCTCTGACGTATTTATCCCAAACTACACCTGTCTGTTTAGTTTCTTCAGCCCTAGTCGGTGCATCGCGGATCTTGTATTTTACCTTGAACCGCATATCTAGTTTAGTTCTTTTGGGACCCTGTCTTGTTAGGCGATATTCTCCGATCTCATCCGCCTCCTGGCCGACGTAGTCCAGGTGCCATCGCGTAGGTGGCTTAAGAGAAACGATGTTCACCGCGCACATTGATTTACCATTCCGTCGAAATATCTCCAAATAGATCGCTTGACGAGGCGTCTTGTTCATAATTATCCTTCTCGTCTTAGAACGAGTTAGCTTGCTATCATCTGGACTATAGTCTGTGCACCAATCATACACAAACGAAAGTGGTGCATTGATCACTTTTGAAACGGAGATCACGTTAGTTTTCGTTATTCTACTATTACTCAATCCTTGATCATCGCTTACACACGACTAATTCCCATAATAAGCGTTCAGATTCTCCAGATACGTAATTCCGACGAGCGAATCACATGCACTACAATTGTCTCGCGGTAACTTCGATTTGAGGCGACCTTTGCGAGGTGGCTCGAGCTCATAGACCACTACCGGATAACTATTCTCAGTCTTCATCATCGTTAGTAGAGATACCGCGATGAGTCTACATACCTTTCGTGACTCTGTACTTAGGACTCAATATGTCGATCGCATGGGATAAATTGAAATCGCATAAAGCGTTTCAGAAAAACAAGCGACCTGAGAGGATATTGGTAAAGCGGTATATTCACTCATTTCGTTTCCTTCTGAGGATGAGGATTAGCTAATGACCTTTTGTATGCTTAACCTGAAAAATTATCGGTAAATTTAGCCATATGTGTGATCGATTTCGCCATCTTCTTCCATCTCTTGCTCAAGATAGCAATCGAGGCAATCGTCACAGCACGGCTCCATGTTGCTCGAACCAAACCCTCGCTCGGAGATACAGGGACGTCGACACATCTCGCACAACGGATACCACTACACCGCAAGGCTAATTGAGCAAATATAAGACGTGTTTCTTTGATATGAGCGCGTTGATGTTAGAGATCATGAGTGATTGTAGTGCATTTTGAAAAGATGGTTACCCGTGGATTCGCATACTGAGGGAATGTCCACTCCTGTCGTAACGAGCGGTTTTAGCTCAATACCAGGAAAAACTATGTTTGAGAAGACGAGGTATGTTGAGGAACACTTGGACCATCTCCGCACATTGTTAATGTTTGAACCTCGCGGACAGGGAGCGGGAAAACGGTAAAGTTCGCCTCTTTGACAGAAGAGCTAAATTCTAACGAACACTTGAAATCGCTTGAGTGACAATTATATCGTACGCTCCTAGTTTTGTTTAACGAGAGGTTTGTGAGTTGCGTGCGGCGGTTGTTCCAAAGCTTGGAGCTAAATGGGAAGTTAGAGATCTTCCAACTCCGAAGCCGAGCACTAATCAGGTTCTGATAAGAATAAGGGCCAGCGGGCTCTGTTACACTGATGTTCATATCACTAACGGGCACTTGCCCACAGAATTTCCTCGCACTCTTGGACATGAGCCAGTAGGCGAAGTTGTTGAGATTGGTCAAGGAGTAACTCGACGCAAGATCGGCGACCGAGTTGGAGTGCCATGGGTGCAAACTTCCTGCGGTAGATGTGAGTGGTGTATGAGAGGCAAGCCCATGTTCTGCGCGGAACACTTGGGAACGGGAGTTCAAACTCAAGGCAGCCATGCAGAATATATGTTGGCTTACGCAGATTCTACCATGCTGCTTCCTGAAGGGCTCTCTTACGAACTAGCCGCACCAATATTCTGCGCTGGCTACACAGTTTGGGGCGGTCTGAGATTTGCTGATCCGAAACCACACGAAAGTATAGCGGTAGTCGGTATAGGTGGATTAGGACACTTAGCTGTGCAATACTCAAAGGCTGCTGGTTTCAAAACAATCGCTGTGACGCACTCACCAGACAAGAAAGAATTGGCGGGTAAGCTTGGCTCCGACCTAGTCGTCTCAAGCGGTGAAGAACTTAGATCCGCAGGGGGGTCTGACGTGATTCTAGCGACCAGTAACTCATACCAATCCGTAGCTGACGCTTTGAAAGGTCTTCGACCTGACGGGCGCGCCGTCATCATGGGGGTATCGACTGACCCACTCCCGCTTGCCGCGGGAGATCTTATCGGCAAACGCATCCGAATCATAGGCTCACAGCAAAACGGAAGCGAATACTTGTACGAAGCCCTAGACTACGTCGCGAAAGGAAAAGTCAAACCCATCATAGAAACATTTCCATTGAGCGGAATCACACAAGCCTACGATAAGGTAGCGAACGGAACGGTTAGATTCCGAGCTGTAATCAAAACCTAATCCATCCCTTCGATGAAACTCTAAAAATCACAACGACATCCGTGTATGCCTATGAGCCCACTTCCAGCACCAACTATTGGAAAGAGTCGATGTTGGTGATGCCTTACTCTAGGCAAACAATTATCACGACCACCGTTACATACGGAATAGGAGAATTGTTTTGAAGATATTACACACCTGCCTCAATGTTTCCGATATGGAGAAGTCGATAGGCTTCTACACCAATCAGATCGGACTAACGTTTGTCAACCGCCGAGAGATCAAGGAGAACAATGCTGAGATCGCCTTCCTGAAGGACGAGGCAGGCAACGCAATCGAGTTAACTCATTGGCGCGATAAGAAAACGCTTGCTGAAGGCGACAACTTTGATCACATCGCCTTTCAAGTTGAAGACGTCCAGGCAACAATTAGCAGTCTTCGAGACCATGGAGTTACGATTGCGATGGAACCATACTCGCTTAGCGGGTCGTCTTCGAAAATAGCCTTCATAAAAGACCCTGACGGAAACTGGCTAGAGCTCATCCAGAAAAGCTCCTAGCGGACTGGAATCTTCGCGGATATAATATCCAAATTATAATGATCTAGTTATCAACCCTTTAGCTATCCCGCGTACGAGACCAGATGCCAGATAGTGCTCGATGACATGACGGCAATTTAATCAGATACATCACAGTAAATATCTCGGTGTTCCGGATCAGGATTGTAAGATATTGGCCACCACAAAATTATTCGAATATAGCTTTCGACTTTACCTGAACGCTGATGGTAAAAGGGTCCTAGGAAAAGGAGGAGCACAAATACTCGAAGCTATTGAAGAGTGCGGCTCGATTAGTGGTGCGGCCAAAAAGCTTGGGATGTCATACAAGTTTATGTGGGATTATCTCGTCCGCATTCGGAGGATCGTAAAGACACAGATCGTTGTAACTTATCGCGGTGGGGCAGAAAGGCATCGAAAAGGAGGTGGAGGAACCACTCTCACGCCATTCGCTCGGAGGATGCTTGAAGAATTCAATTCGACAGAAGCCAACCTTAAAAGAATACTGAATCGTCGACGGATTATTCTAGCAAACGTGTCGTCGACTAAACGGAAGAAGCCAAAAGGTTAGTTCTAAAATTAAACGGCTTATCTAACCCACGGATGGGGTGAAGATTAATTGAGTTTTCGTTGAGGCTTGATTGTAAAAATCATAAATGCCCCAGCTAACTGGGCTATTGAGCCAACGACAAAAATTGCGACAGGACTAAATGCGGTCCATACTAACCCAAGGACGAGAGGGCCGAAGATTCCTCCTAGATCTTCGAACGCTCCATAAACACCGACTGCGGTGCCGTAGAAGTTATCTGATGTAACTTCAGGGATCACGCCGAGGAGAAGGAGCGAACTCGCGGAAATCCCCATCGAGACAATACAAGAAGCCAGCAATAGCTGCGACGGTGTTTTGACTAGGAGAAACGATAGAAAAACGATTGCAGACGTTGTGAAGCCAATAATAGCTATCCTTCTTCTGCCGTATCTGTCAGCCAACAATCCAACGAATGGCACCGTTACCAACTGGACAGCAAATGTCGCGCTGATCAGCACTCCGACTTCAACCGTCGACATTTTGATCAATTGCGATGCATAGAGTGGTAAAAATGATCGCATCAATGAAATCGTCATGAAAGCAAACGCCGCTGACATGAAGAGACATCCTGACGAGCGGGAGTACAAAATCGACTTCAGACTCTCTCTCTTCTGTGGAATCGTACTGCGCTTAAGTTTCGGAAAAGTGAACATTACGAGACACCCTAAAACTAGAGCCAACACTGTGGACGCGTAAAACGCGCAGTTGAACGAGCATGAGTTGGCAAGATAAGTGCCCACCAATGGGCCTACTATGCCCCCTACACTGTAGAAAGCCCACCACACGCTCGTAAACAGACCAATGTATTTCGGTGGCGCCTGATCTAGCACGTATACCCTTGTTGTGGGCCCTAAAATTACGCCAATCGCACCAGCAAAGAATTGCATCACAACAAAATATGGAATAAGAAAATGAAAGGTATACAGCGGAAAAAGGATGCTCATCGCGAGCATGGCAAAAAATATCATGGCTCGACGATCGACACGATCAGTTAATGTTCCCCAAGAAGATTCAAAGAAAAACATTCCTAACGCGAGCGAAGTTGCCAGAATACTCCAACCCGCTATGCCGACCCCAAGAGACTGGACGTAGAGTGGCATTACCGGTCCGCCAACTGACGCTGTCCATAAAATCATCCAGAGCAGGAATACGAGGTAGATTGGCAAGATGCGTAGAAAATTCGAGCGCAAGAATTAGCATATCCCAAGAATATGATTCGACGATACTGGAAGGACTTTCATTACATAACATTTTGGTTCTCTTCACAGAGTCCCGATTCAATTTCGGCGAAGCCGTCGACACATCAACATTTTCTCACGGGCTACGCAGTCGCATTCACACTTCCGCATCTAGTGTGTTGCAGTGAAGTAAATTGCTATAAGGCAAAGGCAGACTAGCATGCAAACATGTCGATAAGAATCTTCGAACTCGAAAAAATACAAACCAAAATGGTCCTTGGAGGGCCAATTAAGCTTGTAACATCTAATACTGAAGACGGAACAAAGAATCAGCTTGTAGCTTTTGGCGTGTTCCAACCCGGTGAGGGACTGTACCCACATATCCACCCTAATTCGGAAGAGATCTACTACGTAGTTAAAGGACAAGGAACCGTCTACGTCAAAGATGAAAAAACCCCAATGCCCATTAAGACTAATCAAATCATATACGTACCAGCGAATACTCCGCACTGCGTGACTAACACGAGTCAAGACGACCTCCTGATAGCGTTCATTATGACTCCAGGCCTGAAGTCTGCTGAATACAAAATCGCCGAAGATACCAAAGTCATTGAAGAAACAATCATGCATACCTAAACGTGAGGCTATCTCCACCAAGCTGTTCGAAAGAAGCAAACGCGAATTTGGTAGAGTTAAGATTCTACTCACTACTATGTGAAAATTGATTTCGTCTTAAGCATCAACTACTGCTATTCGACGAATCGCGTACTAAACTTCCAAAATGATTCTTGAACACTTCAACATGAAGCCTATTGGCGAGCCACATCACTTCAGGTGATACATTGAGGATATACAGCTGGATTAGCTATCTGTGAAAGTTGTCAAGAGAACAGCAGAAGCACGTGAAGAATCAAGAGTCGAACTCTTGACGCTTTTGGCTGTGATAATCGGAGTGGGAGCTGGGTTTGTGGCTTTTTTCGTTAGAGAAGTTATCGGATTCCTTACCAACCTCTTCTTCTACGGAACGATTAGCTTCGAATTCACATCACCGCAATATGAACGGCTTGGACTGCTCGTGATATTGTTGCCGGCATTGGGTGGTCTGGTAGCCGGCTTGATGATTAAGTATGGGTCAGCGCAAGCGTCAGGGGATGGTATTTCTGAGGCTATGGAGGCGGTTATGCTTCATAAGAGTAAGATTTCACCAAAGACAGGGTTAGTGAAAGCGGTTTCGGCTTGTTTTACGATTGGTCTAGGAGAACCGTTTGGGCCCGAAGGGCCGATTATTCAGACTGGTGGAGCGTTGGGGTCGCTTCTTGGTCAGTTGATCAGTGTGACAGCGTCGGAGCGAAGAAGCCTTGTCGCGATGGGGGCAGGTGCGGGTTTGGCGGCTGCGTTCGGAACGCCATTAGCCGGTATTTTTCTTGCGATCGAACTCTTCACGTTTGAATTCAGGGTCAAATCTCTCGTCCCGATTGCGATTGCATCCGCGATAGGTGGTTGGATGCATATAATGTTCATAACCCCTAAACCCCTCTTCTCTACGCCAGGCTACGCCTTCGGGGGCATAACTCTGCTCCCTCTCTATGCGTTACTTGGATTATTGGCCGGGATTACCGGGGTGATGATAACTAAAGGTCTACATCACGCAGAATTCGGATTTGAAAAATTACCTTTTGGTCAACCGTGGCTGCCTGCAGTTGGAGGGCTTATGGTTGGGGGGATTGGTTTCTTTGTTCCCCAAATTTTTGGTGCGGGTTATGATGTGATCTCTCAGATTGTTGCGGGAAAAATTGCGATCACGATAGCCATCATAATCCTGGTTTCGAAGAGTGTGGCGTGGATACTAGCGTTAGGATCAAAGACTTCCGGAGGAACACTCGCTCCACTCTTCACCGTTGGGAGTTCACTCGGGCTAGTATTTGGTTGGATAGTGGTATCAATTTTCCCCGGAATTGGCGTGTTACCAGGTGTGTTCGCTATTGCAGCAATGGCGGCCGTATTCGGCACGATGACACGAGCCCCCTACACCTCAATCCTTTTCGCAATAGAAGCGACACAAAATTTCCAGGGAGTCCTCCCAGTTATTGTGACCGTGGTCATAGCGGAATTGGTGGGCGAATATCTCATGGATGATTCCATGGTGACCCACAAGATGACCAGGCTGGGCTTCCGGATTAGTCACATCTACGAATACAACCCATTACGACAGATGAAAGTGACGAGGATAATGTCGCCCCCGATTACCATTGATGCCGAGGAGAAAGTTGTCGATGTGTTCAGGAGAGTTATTGATCCCAAAGATACTCTCTCCAAGAAACGGCTGATCGTCATTAAGGATGGAAAAGTGATAGGTGTGACGGAAAGAGGCGCGCTATTGGAAGGCGCGTCACACGCCGATCCTGAAATAACGGTCGAGCAAGTATGCTCAAAGAATTTTCTGACGGTATTGCCAGACGAATTCGGGTATGAGGCAATGCGCGTTATGACTCAGAACGATGCGGCCTTCGTTGTGGTTGTTGGTAATGATGGAAAGCCATGTGGATACATCTCTCGCGGAGATCTAATTCAAGCCCAAAAAGAGAAGACAGCAGAAGATACGATTATTGAAGAGGGATGGTTAGGGAAACTTTTGGGAAGAACAGATGAAACGATAATCCCTGAAGGATGAACAAGGTTGCTGCCACTCCCGGAAACAGGATATGGCGATACTGTATACGCGCATCGTAAAGTCGACTAAGACAGAACAACAAGTACCGACAGTAGGCCGGCGTGGAAATGAATGAGTTTCATCAATTGACGAACATTTAGGCGTCTAATCGGCTAGTCGTCAGTAGTCCAGTGAAATGATAATCGTATGACCCAAAGCCACATTGTCTGGTTCGATCTTCACATTCACAGATCCGACGGCAGCGATGCTCCGTGTTGCTAAATCTTGGGAGACGAACTTCGAAACTTGAGCGGTGAAATCGGGTATACGGTCTTGATCGGTTACCGACCAAACAAGGTTCGAAGCATGTATGCGGATTCGATGCGTCTTTCCAATCTTTGGTGAACTAATTGTTAAGGACTGTTGTAGAGCTGCACCTATGTTGGATTCCAATTGTTGTTTTTTAGTTGAATCAGTAAAAATGTCTAAGAAACTTCCCGTTCGTCTCTCCTCCTCTACAGGCTGCTGCTCTCACGCCTGAATCTAGTTGAAGCTATTTCTAAATTTCGTTTTGTCTAGACTTCAAGCTACACTCGACCAGTTCTAGATAGTCTCCATTGACTAAAGACGCAATGATCAGTTTTCGGGAAGGGATTCAGCAATTATTTCTGCTATGTCCTTTACTGTTAGCTTCCCGTTTCCCAAGGTCTTCGCTCCATCTTCGAACATCGTTATGCAGAACGGACATGCGACGGCCAGAGTTTCCGCACCGGTTTTAATCGCCTCTTCCACCCGTATCACGCCCATCTTCTTTTTTTCGGGCACCTCATACCACACGTTAGCTCCGCCGCCACCACAACAGAAGCTGTTGCCACGGCTCCTCTTCATCTCGATCAACTCTAAGCCCGTGGTTGACCGTAAAACCTGGCGTGGGTCTTCGAAGACGCCGTTCATTCGGCCGAGATTGCATGGATCATGAAACGTAACCTTGGATCGCAACTCCCCTGGTTTCAATTTTCCTTCCTTGATGAGTTCATTGATAAGTTGAGAGTGATGGACTACCGTGAATTCTGCACCGAATTCCGGATACTCATTAAGAAAAGTGTTGAAGCAATGAGCACAATGAACAACTACTCTCTTTACTCCGGAACCCCTGATGGCCTCAAGGTTCTTCATGACCAACTCCTGGAACCTCGCCTCTTCACCCAATCGTCTAACAGATTCCCCTGTGCATGCCTCTTCGTTTCCGAGGATCGCGAAGGTTACGTTTGCTGTCTTCAGGATCTTGATTACGGATTTGGTGATTTTGCGTGCTCGTGGATCGTAGCCTCCCTGGCATCCGATCCAATACAGATATTCAGCATTTGGATTCTCCCGTACGGTTGGGACATCTAATTCTTTCAACCAATTTTGTCTATCCTTCTGCGGTAATCCATACGGGTTGTTGCTTCGGGCTATGTTTTCTAGAAATGTGCGTTTCATCCCGTCAAGCTTCGCGTCGGCGACGAGAGTACGCCTGAAATCAATAATGAAATCAAGTGGATTGATGAACACAGGGCAGACGTCAACGCAAGCGTTGCAAGCGGTACATGACCAAAGCTCCTGTTCCCTTATCGCCCCGCTGGAAAAGACGTTCGCCTTTACACCACCTCTCATATCTGCTCCTAAGTCTTGAACAACGAGTCTGGGTGAGAGGTCTCTTCCCGATGCGTAAGCGGGACATACTTCTTGGCATCTTCCACAATTAGTGCAAGCATCCAGAGAGAGTCGCTGGATTGCCTTGAAGCTCATGCTTGACGTTACGTTGGGCGGAGTCTGGAATTCCCCGGTCTCGAGAAGCTTAGCTAAGCTGAACGGAGTACCCAGTGTCCCCATATGTTTTGTTGGAGCCACGGCAATATTCAAACTGGATGTGAGGACATGGACAAGTTTAGTGTAGGGCCATATGGCTATCAAAGCCATCACTGAAAACATGTGAGCCCACCACAGAACCTGATAGAAATTTCTGGCCTGGCCTTCAGAGATTGATGAAATTCCGATTAGTTGAGAGATGACGTAGCCGACGGGTGAGTAGATGGCCCATGAGGGTTGAGTTGCTAAGAATCGCATCGCCTCCAAAAAGAATCCTGAAACACCTATCCAAATCAACATTGTAAGCACAAGGTAATCATCCCAACCTGTCTCCAGTTTCTCTAATTTCTGCACGAAGCGTCGGTAAACTGCAATGATCAGTCCGACAACAAACGCTAGGCCAAGTGTATCGCCTAGGAATTCAAGAGTCAAATAGAAATCGCCCTGCATGAAGACGATGTTAGTGAAGAGAGGAAAGATGTCCGTTTGAATGAAAATTAGAGTTGTATAGGCGACAAGCATCAGAAAACCGAAGAACAATGCTCCATGCATAACACCACCCGAACCACCATGTACGACTTTCCTCTGCCCAACGCCATACTTAGTGAATCTACGAACCTTGATGCCCACGTCTTTGGAAATAAAGGACGAAACATCTGTGAGACTTAACCCATAACTCCTCAAATTCCTGTAAATGCCAATCAGCATGATTATTCCACAAACGAAGAAGGTCGCGTACAGAACAATCGGCGCATAAGAGGGCAAAAACAGATAGCTTTGGCGAACAGGTTCAGACATATCACTTACACTTCATGAAAGGTGTAGCTAAAATTTCCGCAATATCGGTTCCGTACCCAATCATTATCATAGCTCTTCTGGGTGCAGTGAACTGATTGTTCAATGATTATCTAATTCTCAGATACCGGTTATGGGTGGAGATCGCAAGCACTAAATTAGGAAAGGTTTCGAAAACGTCGCCTACAGAATGATCGGTGGATGCGCATGAATATTGTTGTTTGCGTAAAACACGCTACAGACGAAAACGAGCTTCAAAACGATGAGTTAGGAAAACCGCGACTCAACCCCGCTGCCAGGAAAATGGCCACCTTCGACCACAATGCGGTAGAAGCAGCAGTAAGAATTAGAGACTCAAAAGGCGGATCGATAACGATAGTCACCCTCGGTGACGATGATTGCAAGAAGACGGTGAAGGAGGCGTTAGCGATGGGCGGTGACAGGGGACTCGTGATACTCTCAAACTTCAACTTTGATGCTCTTATGACCTCATATTACCTCGCAAAAGCAATTCAGAAAATCGGTGACCTTGATCTAATCCTGTGCTCGGAAGGATCCTCCGACACATATGTCGGTTTTCTAGGACCCATGTTAGCTGAATGGATGAATCTGCCCTTCATAGGATATGCGAGAGATATCGAAATCAGGGAACACACCGTCAAATGTGAAGAACAATTGGAAGATCGAATTGAAACCGTCACCGCGAACCTTCCCGCTGTTATATCAGTCGTAAGCGAAATCAATGAACCTCGTTATACAACGCTCCTCCAAATAATCCAAGCCTCAAAGAAACCGATAGAGGAAATTACACTCGATTCTCTCAAAGCACCTGACTTTCCTTACTCACAAGTAGAAGTAATTGATGTCAATGCGGAGACGATGAATAGGAAGAGAATCATCTATGAAGGATCTCCCGAAGCCACCGTGAAGATGCTTATCGCCGCGCTCGATAGTGAGGCGATTATGACGTGACTACGATTCTAGCGTACTCTGAGAAGGAGAATCTTGCGGGAGAAATATTCATCGCTGCTCAGGAACTCGCAACACAGCTTGGAGGTGAGGCCGCACTAGTTCAACTCGACGAAGCGAAACCTTCAGTCAAAGTCAGTGGCAAGATCATACTTCTGAAAGCGAATACGCCACTTTCTAACAATCCGGAACTCGCCACGACCGCTATAACCGAGCTTGCCAAGAAGAGCGACGTCAAGGTCATACTGTTCGGAACGACGCGGTTTGGCAGGCAACTTGCGGCACAAACAGCAGTACGAATGCGACTACCCGCGTTGAGCGATGCCAAAGAGCTAAAAATTGAACATGGAAAACTTTCAGGCACTAGAACGGTTTATGGAGGGAAATTTTCAGCAAGGATCTGCGCCCCACTGCCTTGTATAGCCACCGTCCAGTCAGGATCTTACCAAAGCGATACCGGGACATCATCAAGTTCAGTCGAAAATATTGTCGTAAATGTTCCGCAAGCTAGAGCCATGCATTTAGAGACTAAACACACCTCAAAAGGATCCGCCAACCTTAGTTCAGCTCGGATTATTGTCTCGGTCGGAAGAGGCTTCAAAACGAAAGAAGACCTGGCCATGGCCGAGAATTTGGCGAAGAATATGGGAGCTATGATAGGATGTTCTAGACCGTTGGCATCAGATCTCGGTTGGCTGAGCGAAGACCAGCACATAGGCTTAACCGGAATTCACGTCCACCCAAAGCTCTACGTTGCCATAGGCATATCCGGTCAACTTCAGCACACGGCGGGCATAAAAAATTCGAAAATAATAGTTGCGATAAACAACAACAAACAAGCCCCAATCTTTCAAATCGCGGACTATGGCATAATAGGCGACCTGTATCAGGTTGTCCCCGAACTCACGAAACTGATCACGTCAACTCCAACCAGCAAATGATCGTCTGGTAACCGATTCTGGAAAAACATGACCACATCTTATTACCTTGACGATTAGTCGCAACAAAGTTGTGAGTCGCTTTGCAAAATGAAGTAGAAGTAGCGGTAATCGGCGGAGGTTGTGTGGGAAGCAGCACTGCTTATCATCTTGCAAAATTAGGTTGCAAAAATGTCACATTGTTCGAGCGAGGACATCTCGCCTGGGGTGCAACAGGTAAGTCCAGCGCAATCGTGAACGTAGGCGTGTGGAACGCGAGCAAACCACTCATTCAAATGCTCCTGGAAAGCATCGAAATCTTTCACGAATTTAATGAAAGAATCGGCGGAAAATGCGGTTTCACCCAAACAGGATGGATAGGAGTCACGGGGGAAACGCATGAAAATAGAATTAGAAAAGTTTCCCGTCTAGCAAATGAAATGGGCGTCCAATCTTCCATAATATCACCCTCTGCCGTAGAGCAACTCGAACCTGGAATCTTCACAGACGACCTGACTGGCGCTGTTTATGAACCAAGATCTGGCTATGCCGACCCGGTAGATACCACAATCTCTCTTGCAACAAACGCCGAGAGACTAGGCGCAAGAATCCTGACCGGCGTAAACGTCACCCAAATAGTCACGCATGGTGATCGAGTCACCGGAATCAAGACGGAAAACGGAATAGTTAACGCGAAAAAAGTTGTCGTTGCAGCAAACGTATGGAGCCCAAAATTACTTCACACCATTGGAATCACCGTACCGATCTCACCAACTCGCAAACAAGTCTGTATCTTCAAGCCCACTGGAAACACTGGCTACCCGCGAGTAGTAACAGATGATTTCGTGAACGACCTCTACATGAAACCCGAGGGAGACGGTATACTCGTTGGAGAAATCGAAACCCCCGGATCGCCAGTAGACCCCGAAAACTTCCTAGAAACAGTAGATTATGATACGATCCCCAAATTAGCCAGTAAACTACTTCACCGATTTCCAGCGATGAGCACGGCAGTAAGTCGAGGTGGCTATGCAGGACCTTATGATGTGTCTCCTGATGGCCACCCGATCTTAGATCAGATCCTAGGATATGATGGGCTATATTGCGCAGTCGGTTTCAGCGGTCACGGCTTCAGATTCTCACCAGTTACAGGGAGACTCATGGCTGAATTAATTCTGGACGGGAAAACCAAAGGAGTCGATATCAGAGAGTTCCGTCTCAGCAGATTCTCCGAAGGAAAGCCAATCGTTCCTCTCGCATAGCCTCTGCCAACATGAATCAATCATGAACAGATACCTCCATTCAACCTGCGACGGTTTGGCTCGGTAAGTGAAGGGCCTCGGTACGTTCCAAATTGTTTCGTCGGATGATCGAGAAACAGGTGCAAGCAAGGATTTGCTCGTGAATCTTTACGAAATCTTACTTGCTCTGCGGGTATTCGATGGAAATATCTCTATCGGATAACTGATTTCGTCGACATCTCATCGACAGTGTTATATCCATATCTCGAACTGAAAAATCAGTGATCTACTTGTCAACTAAAAGTGGAACTAAGAAGACTCTAGCAATAGTCGTAGCTGTAATCGTGATCCTAGCGATCGTAGCAGGCGCCTACTATTACACCACCTCAACATCAGCACCTATGCAGCAAACAACAATGATGACGGCGCAACAGTCAACGATGACGAGTGCGTCGGCCCAAGGAGTGATCAAGATCGGCTTGATAACTCCACTAAGCGGAATCTACGCTCCTGACGGGACGCAAGTACAACAGGGTGCACAGATGGCAGTGGACCAGCTTAATGCAGCCGGTGGACTATTGGGCGAACAAATTCAGATATTTGCTCAAGACGAAGGCACAACGACCTCCGATACAGTAAACGCAGCCCAGATCCTCGTCAACCAACAGAACGTAAGCTTCATGATAGGTCCATATTTCAGTGGAGACGTTAAGGCAACGCTCCCGATCACTACTGCCAATAAGATCGTTCAAATTCTAACAGTCTCAAGCCTCGACGCATTAATGGTGCCACCGCAAAATCAGTACCTCTTCCGTGTGACACTACCTGACAGCGGTTACGCAACTATGGCTCTTTCATTCCTGAGCCTTATACACGCAAAATCTTTCGTGTATGAAGCGGAGGACTATGGCTACGCGCACGAAATCGGTGGCTTCTTGACCAACCAAAGTGCAAGTGCAGGCGTGACAATGCTTTCCGCGGATTACTTCCCAGACAGTGCCACAGACTACTCATCCGCAATAAGTCATATTGCTTCGCTCAAACCTGACGCTGTAGTCGTGGTAATGGAAGGAACAAACGGCCTCGACTTCCAAAAACAGTACGGAGCCAATCCGGCTGTTAACACGATACCAATCTTCCACCTCGAAACCTTGTTGATATTGCCTACGAATGCGCAAAGTATCAATGCGGCAGTGCCCGGTGGAGTGAACGATGTCTTTGTCGGACCAATCAGCACCCTCACGAACGAGACAGCGGCCTTCCAGCAATCATTCCAGCAGAAATACGGAGTAACCGCAAGCCACTACGCCATGGACGGTTACGACGGAGTAATGATACTCGCCAACGCAGTCACCAAAGCCGGTAGCATAAACCCCGACGCTGTAGCAGCAGCATTGTCCTCGACAAATTACACTGGCCCGGGAGGGCATGTAGTGTTTCTTAGCAATCATAATCCGATGGTGGGCAATGGGTACCTCACAGGAACAATCTATCAGATCACAGTGACAAACAACGAGATTCACTATCAAATCGTCTGGCCTTCCAGTTACGCTAATGCTACCGCGGTAAACCCATCGACTGGGCAACCATATTCCTGAGAAAGGCTAATTACGTTATTAGCCCGTCCTCTTTTTTTTAGTCCACATCACTTTGTTGCGCGCGACATGATAGTCCGGGCTCTACAAGGAGTGTGTCTCTCATCTGTTTCAGGAATGAGCTACAGACTCATTATCAGTCGGCATACTCGTGAGAAAGGCTAATTACGTTATTGGGTTACCTGATTTTTTTGCGTGCCCGACATGCCAGCCTCTGCTCTACTTGGAATCTATCTCTCGCTGATTTCAGGAATCAGCTACGGACTCATTATCAGTCTGCTAGCAGGTGGCCTCTCACTCATCTACGGAGTGATGAACAATGTTAACACCTCGCACGGTGCTTTTTACATGTTAGGCGGATTTTTGACGTTTTTTGCGGTAAGTTCTCTTCATCTCCCCATCGTTCTCAGCATCACGTTCGCGTTCGCTGCTGCTTTCGGATTAGGATTAATCTGCCTCTACGGCTTGATCCCGAAGAGAATGTGGGTGTCGAAAGACCCCGATTCCCAAAATATTGTAATGATTTTGTTCTTGGCCCTTGCACAAGTTCTACAACGCGGAGTCTTTATCCTCTATGGAGGCGGATCAGTCGCTGTTCCAAGCATTCAATTCGGGAGCCTGGCCTTACCGGGAGACATATTCATTTCCTATCAGACTGTGATCTCTATAGCAATATCCATTCTCTCCTACGTTGCACTAATCATCTTCCTACGGAATAGCAAGATAGGAAAAGCAATTCGCGCGTTTTCCCAAGACAGAGAATTAGCTGAGGCCATGGGGGTTCGAGTTGGCACAATAGCTTTGATGACCTTCGGCCTGGGGGTCTCATTAGCAGCTCTGTGTGGCGCTCTTCTTTCCTCAATATACAGTGTAAACGCTGCGACAGGTTGGAACGAACTGGTAATCGCGTTCGTAATAGTAACCTTCGGAGGGATCGGCAGTATATCAGGAAGCTTTCTAGGCGGCTTAGTGTATGGGATAGTATACTCAATCACTCAGTACTATCTTCCAGCCTACTCATTTGTTATCGCCCTTGTCCTCATCTACATCATCCTGATCACAAAACCCACGGGGATACTGGGCGAGATTATTGAAAGGGCTTGAATCCTCTTCCTACGCTTCATGGGTCGGGAGAATCAACCCAAGAGACATCAATGTCATAATATTCTTGGTTTCAGTTGTCTCTAGCATAATCATCTTCTTCGCAGACAAACCGTACTTGAAATTCATCATGATGTACTTCTTTGCGTACTCAATCTACACGGCAAGCTGGGATCTTCTCTACAGCTACTCGGGCCAGTTAAGCCTCGGTCAAGCGTTGCCCTTCGGCCTAGGTGCCTTCTTCACAATCATGTTTGCTCAGTTCGCTAACTTGCCACTAGTGCTCTCAGCGATTCTCGGAACACTCGCCGCGGGAGCCGTTGGAGGAAGTATCGGTGCGACAACAATTAGGCTCAAACCAGGATACCAGGGAATAGCTATCCTCCTATTTTCACAAGTCCTCTATTGGCTTACCCTGATAGCCTTCGGAGAAGAAGGAGTATCGTTTTTCAGTGAAACTCCTCCAAGTGAAACTACGTTGTACTTTACTGGGCTCACGCTGTTCGTAATATCGATGTTTACAATATACATGATTCAGAATTCGGAATACAAACTCAAACTGCTCGCAATAAAAGGAGACAATCTTGCTGCAGACGTATGCGGGATCAATGTTCGCCTTCACAAAGTTATCCTTCTCTACCTGAGCTCCCTTCTCGCAGGATTGGCTGGAACATACTTCGGAATTTTCATCTCACACGCCGACTTTAGCATCTTCGCAGTTCCAAACTCGTTCCTTCCAATTGGAATGGCGATCGTCGGAGGAATCGGTTTCTTGGGCGGACCCATAATCGGTGCCGCCATCGTTACTATGATAATCAATATTCTTCCGGTCTGGTATTCACTAGCGATAACATACTTCGTCTACGGAATCGTAGTAATCCTCATCTTGAGGTTGAGGCCGACCGGTATCTTGGGCCTGCTCCAGCGAAGCGTGCGAAAGGAGAAGTCAAAAGTTGTTAAGAGTTGAAGGCTTAGAAAAAAGGTTCGGAGGCCTGACAGCACTCTCAAATGTCGATATCAACGTTGACAAGGGCAAGATCTACGGCCTTATAGGGCCGAATGGGTCAGGAAAGACTACGCTGCTTAACCTCGTCACAGGCGTCCTCAAACCAAGCCGAGGCAAGATCTACGTGAAAGATATCGACGTGACCGGGAAACCACCCCACGTGATAACGCGCATGGGCGTGAGTAGAACATTTCAGATTCCAAGAATATTCCCGGAATTAACTGTCGAAGAAAACTTGTTTGCAGTCAGACGTAAATCAATCTCAAAAGATCGATTAGACGAAGTGTTGAAGCTAGTTGACCTAACCGAATTGAGAGCAAGTAAAGCTAAATCTCTAGGGTACGGACAACGGAAAGACCTGGAGTTGGCCAGAGCAATCGTCCTCGATACTGATCTCTTATTCCTAGACGAACCAATGGCTGGACTGCACGGCTCGACAATAGGACTCATTTCGAAACAAATTCGAACTTTGAACAAAGAAATGGGGAAGACACTTGTAATCATTGAACATCACCTGGAAGAATTAATGCAACTTACAGATTACGTGTTTGTCCTCGATCACGGCGAAAAAATAGAGGAAGGCGAACCAGACGTAATCAGAAGCAGTAAAGCCGTACACCGGGCCTACTTCGGAGGGTGAGCCTACTGCTCAAAGTCGAGAACCTTCAAGCTGGTTATGCAGGATCGGAAGTATTGCATTCAGTTAGTCTTGAAGCTCGAGACAAAGAGATAACTATCCTGCTTGGACCCAACGGGGCGGGTAAATCAACGCTACTGAAGACAATCATAGGGTTAGTCTCTCCTACTGGCGGAAAACTGTACGCTAGTGATAAGGACATCACGCATGCCAGCACATCCGAAATTATCAAATTAGGAATCTCGTACGTTCCACAAGGCGCCACACTCTTTCCCAGCATGACGGTAAAGGAAAATCTCGAGATGGGCTACTATACTTTATCGGACAAGGGTGAACTCAGGAAGAAAATCTCAGAGACCTGTGACGTCTTTCCAATCCTCAAAGACCGAATGCATCAGAAAGCAGGCCTTCTGAGCGGTGGGGAAAGGCAGATGCTCGCCATCGGAAGAGCGCTAGTTTCATCTCCCAAACTAATACTTCTCGACGAGCCTTCATCCGGACTTGACGTTGGAAAGCAAGCAATCATCTTCGGCAAACTTGTCGAATTGAACAAAGATGGAATCGCGATTCTGCTAGTTGAGCAAAGCGTGCAACAAGCGACCAAGATTGCCCATCAGGCTTATCTATTATCCAGTGGCAGCCTCAAATTCGCTGGCGAATCATCGAAACTAACACAAGATCTACTCTCCAGCGTCTTCGGCAAGTAACCGGCGGCTACTGAAACAACTCGGGATCAGTGTGGACCATCGAGCGTAACAGTAAACGGAAGAAGCAACTGCTGAAACCCTTTCAAAATCCAGGATTCGATGTGGGCATCAGATCATCACCAAAGGTTTCCTCAGCTCGAATTAATCGCCCTTCTCCCGGAGTTCCGACGATGGACCCATCCTTCATGGCTAATTTGCCTCGTACAAAAGTAGCGACACACTTGCCTCTGACCTTCCATCCGTCGAAAAGAAATGTTTCTCTTGCTTTGGTTTCGAGGTCATCACATTTCAAAGTCCACTTCCTTTGAAGATCCACTATCGTAAAATCAGCGTCGGACCCCACTGAAATTGCACCTTTTCTAGGATAAAGGCCGAAAATTTCGGCTGGTTTCGTGGAACATAACCTTACAATATCGAGGAGTGTCAGTCGTTTGCTGAATACTTCTGTCAGCAGTAAGGGCAATCTGGTTTCAACCCCAGGTGTTCCAGGCGGAGCCTTCCAAATATCCTCCTCGCCTTCATCTTTCTCTTGTTTCGAGTGAGGAGCGTGGTCACTTACTATAGTGTCGATAGTTCCATCAGCTAGACCAATCCAAAGTGCCTGATTGTCAGATTCGTCTCGCGGAGGGGGATTGAATTTCGCATTCGGCCCATTTCTCTTGAGTGCATCTTTGGTGAGCAGAAGATAGTGCGGACATGTTTCGGCTGTAGCTGTGGACCCATTTTTCTTCCAAAGGCGAATGAGAGAAATCGCCTCGCTAGTGCTAATGTGGAGTAGGTGGATTCGAGTGTGGAGCGCGTTCGCGATTATTAGAGCTTCTGAAACCGCTAGCGTTTCGGTAAACTGTGGTCTAGAATCGGAGTGAGCAGAAGCATCACGTCTTCCCTCTTGTTGGAGACGGTCGGTCAGAAAGCGAATAGTGTTATCATGCTCGGCATGAATGCAAAGGCACCTCTTCGTTTTTTTGACTTGCTCCATGACACGATACAGTGAAGCTGCATCGATCACGAAGCTGCCCAAGTATTCATGAATTCTCTGAGCGGGGGGAGCTACCATGTAGCTTTTGAAAGCTATCGCCCCCGCTTCGGCAAGTCCAGGGAGCTCAGACAGATTGTCAACCCCGGCTCCGCCGTATAGTGCGAAATCGACGAGGGCCTTAGGTTGGACTAGCTTGACCTTTTCAAGAAATTGCTGTTTCGACGTGATCACTGGTTGGGTGGTCGGCATATCGAATATCGTCGTCACACCTCCCTTAGCTGCAGATCGTGTCCCAGAAAGAAAGTCCTCTTTCTGAGTCATCCCAGGGTCGCGGAAGTGGACATGTGTGTCTATTAGTCCAGGAAGAACATGCAATCCCGTGGCGTCGAATTCCTCATCAGCGTGAACATTGTCTTGAGTAGAAATTGAGATTATTTTTCCCTTGTTAACAAGAATTGACGCTTTCAGCGCTTCATTTGCCGTGACGATTGTTCCACCACGAATCAAAAGATCCGGCACTTTCTTGATCACTTTGTAATGTAGCGCATGCACCAGAACTTATAACCTATCATCCAAGAGGCGGGAAATCCGGATCAGAGAATGGAAAATATAGCTTATTTACATGGAAGCTTAGCGCGTGACTGATCGCACGTTGTCGTTGACCGGACGCGACTTGGTTTCAGTGCTAGATTTTGACAAACGAGAACTTGAGACAATATTCAGAATGGCCGACTCTATGCAACGGTTCACTAGGAAATGCCGGAATCAATTAAAAGACGATGTGATGTCAACAATTTTCTTTGAGCCGAGTACTAGAACACGACTTAGTTTTGAGACCGCTATGCATCGACTAGGTGGATCAGTGATTGGATTTGCCGAACCAGGCATCTCTAGTGTCGCTAAGGGCGAAACTTTGGCGGACACAATAAGAATGGTCGAGTCATATTCAGACGTTATTGTCCTTAGGCATAAGATCGAAGGGTCGGCAAAATTCGCTGCTGACATAGCCGGTGTCCCAGTTGTCAATGGGGGTGACGGTTCTCAACATCACCCCAGCCAAACTCTCACCGACCTTTATACGATCAGAAAGGAGTTTGGCAAGATTGACGGATCCAACATCCTACTCATGGGAGACCTAAACCACACACGGTCAGCTTCGTCCCTTGCCTACGGACTGGGACATTACCGAGGAATCACACTCTCCTTGGTGTCTCCTGAAAGTCTCAGAATGCGACCTGAAGTTACTGACTACCTCGACAGAAAAGGCGTAAAATATGAAGAGGCGGAAGATCCTTCCAATTTCATCGATAATGCAGACGTAATTTATGTAACGAGGCTACAGAAAGAACGTTTCTCAGACCCCAAGCAGGTAGAAGCGCTCAAGGGAAGTTACGTTCTGACTAAAGATCTTCTCAAACTTGCACGAAAGAATGCCATAGTCTTGCATCATCTTCCAAGATTAGAGGAAATACCGCTTGAAGTCGACTATACACGAAATGCTAGATATTTCGAGCAGGCCGCGAATGGCGTTCCAGTGAGAATGGCTTTTCTTTACCTCTCTGTTCACCGTTCAAAGTATCGTCCCGCAAAGAAACGTCAACTCACATCAAATACGAGTGACACGCGACGCTGCTCAAACTCAAACTGCATCTCTAACCAACCTCGCGAACCAATTGCCCCCTCCCTGAATGAAGTCACCAGTAAAGGCAAACAAGTATTCCAATGCGAATATTGCGGTCGATATACGAAGTAAACTTCCTGGGCGTTTAGCGATTACCTGTAGAGTTTGCTGACAAGCTGGTTTTCGGCAAGCACTTCTCCACGCTTGATGACATACCGAGGCATTGTTTCAAATCTGAGAGCGTCAGCAACGTGCGAATAGTTTAAGATGTTCAGGTCGGCTTTGCAACCCTCTGCGACTCCGTACTCGCTAAGCCGAAGCATAAGAGCCGCGTTGTCGGTGACCATTCTAGGAATCTGTTCAAACAGCTCTCGGGAGTTCAGCTGACCTCCATAAGCGAGTAACCAACCATTTCGGAGGGCGCTGAAGTCTCCGAAGGGATTGAAAGGGTCGACCATATTGTCGATACCGTAAGCGACATTCACGCCAGCGTTCAGCAGCTCTCTTACGCGAGTAATGCCCCTTGGGATTGGGGGTGGATCGTGTCCTCCGCTCGTCATCATTGTACAGGGATTCGTTATTATGTTCACTTTTGCTCGCTTTATCAAACTGATAATTTTGTTCGCATAATCGTCACTATAATAAGCTAAGGCAATGTTATGCGAAGATGACGCTCTGCCTTCATAATGAGCACTAACTACTTTTGCAACAAAGTACTCCAAGTTTCTTCCGAAGGACATCACGTCATTATGAACATCAATATCGACATCCTTCTCCCTCGCGATTGAGAAGATCTTATCCAAGTGTGCTTTTGACTCATCCACAGATATCTCGGCTTCTGGTAGGCCGCCGATTACGTCTGCTCCAGAATCCATCGCTTTGAACAATAGTTCTTCCATCCCCTCCTGGCAGATGATTCCTTCCTGTGGATTCGCTACGATTTGTATATCTAACAAATGCGAATATTCGCGGCGAAGTTCCTTTAATGCATCAAGTGCTGTTAGTCCTACGACAGAATCGACATCCACGTGGGTTCTAATCACGGTAACCCCATGCTTCAGAGCTAGTGGCAACACCTTTTCTGTTCGCTGTTTTATGTTGCTGATCGTGAAGGACTCCTTTGCCCTCTTGATGATTTCGCGCGCCTGACTGATTGAGGAGGCATATCCAAATTCCTCTGATAGCAAAACTTTGTCAAGATGTATGTGCGGTTCAACAAAGGTAGGTAGGACCAAGCAGCCATTTGCATCTATCTCCTTGTCTGCTCCAAACGACAGATCTGAAGCGATCTTGGAAATTCTGTCTCCCTCAATCAAAATTGAAACAGGCTTTTCATGATTGAGAACCTTAGCTTTACGAATAATAAGCGTCACAGCAGAAGCTCCTACAACCATTTGATGCTCAGTTCAACCTTCATAAAGTGCTTTCTGGGCAACATTCTATAAGTTGAGTAAATTCAGTGGCGAGCCTATTTCAAATTATTAGAATTTCGTCATGGTTATTACGTGAAGTCTGTTGGACAGCTCACTAGAAGGCCCCACCGTCAATTACTGCGAACAGGATCACATCATCCCCATCCTTCAACGTGTTGTTCAAATCGTCACGTGAAACTCCGTTAACGAAAATTTTGAGTTTTGGATCAAGCCTTCCGTCCGAGCTTAACACTTCTCTCTTCAGCTTTCCAGCGGAATTATCATTCAATTTCTCAATTAGATCTTGCAACGTATTACCTACAATCTTAACGCGTTTGCTTTTAATTCCCAACACCATTTGCCATATGCCATATGCGTTTACACGAACCGAGACCAGTTGTTGATCACCCGTTTTCAGGGTATAAGTAGTGCCTGACGTATAGCTTAATCCTCAAAGCAGTTACTGAGCATTAGGTGAATGAGGTTAGGATATCTTTTCCGAAGACTTCAATCTGTTTTTTAATTTCATTAAGATCTTTTACTGCAGGCATTATAACGAGCTCCTGAACACCCGCTTGGATATATTGTTCTATTTTGCTAAGGCATGTCTTACGTGTACCTGTGATTGCGCTGTTTGGTGTGGCCTCGCTCCATGCTGGCAGGTCACAGTATTTGGAGATGAACGCGTTAGTGACTTTTGAGCCATCTTCGTCATTAACGTCAACACGTCCCGGAACCATATCGCAATTTCCAAATTGGGTCGTCTGTTTGCCGTTTAGTTGTACGTGCTCGAGTACCTTCTTCCAGGTCTTAGTGAAACTTTCAGGCGTATAGAAGTAAGAGATCCATCCATCTGCAAGTCTTCCGACCCGTTTCAGCACCTGATCCGTGTACCCACCCATCCAGAGAGGTATGTTGGGTTTCTGGAGAGGCTTAGGCTCCATGTTCACGTTATGTAATTCATTTACGCCGTATGATCCAGTCACGCGGTCTTCCGTCCAGAGACGTTTCATCACTTCCACGTTAACCTGCAAGATTCTTCCGCGTGTATCGAACGGGATACCACATGCCTGGAACTCACGCTGGTACCATCCCGCAGCGATACCGAGAGTTATCCTTCCGCCGCTTAGATTGTCCATCGTCGCCACCTGTTTTGCTAGAACGACTGGGTTTCTTAGGGAGAGCACAAGTACTCCGGTTCCAAGTCGGACGCTTTTAGTTTCAGTAGCAACGGCTGTCAGAATTGTGAGAGAGTCGTAGACTGGGAAGACGTTTCTTGATCCGAGTAGAATATGATCCCAAACCCAGACTGAATTGTAGCCGAGCTCTTCGGATCTAGCTGCCTGTGCAACCAGTTCTCTGGGATGTATTGTTTCTCCTGTTGCTACGTAATTTTGTAACGCCAAACCGAACTTTATTTTTCCAGTCACTTTTGTATTCCTCAGAATTTCTACTCCGTAAATCCGTAAACTTCGCTATTGGTCATGAGTAGCCGCACCAATTCATGATTGTCAAAGCGTAAACCTTAGTCGCGGTTATGAGGTCGTCTACTCTCGCGTATTCATTTGTGGCGTGCATTTGGTCCGTCGGACCTGGCCCGAATATTACCGTGGGAGTTTCTCCGTACTTGTTGAGGAAGCGAATGTCTGCTGCTCCGGTTCTTCCTGTCACGTTTGGGGGCGAACCGACAACGTTGCAGTATGCGTCCTTGAGTGTTGTTACTACCTTGTGATTCACCGGGATTTCAGATGGTTCCGCGAAATAGCCGGTATACTTGACCTCAGGAATGCTGCTTCGCAGCCACGGATCAGTTTGGGCAACGGTTTTCAAATGGTCAATTAATCTTCTTTTTATGTAGTCGGAATCTTCGCCGGGTACGGTTGCCATGCTTCCTCTAAGTAGGCACGTGTCAGCTAATGCGCTGGGGTAGGAGCCGGAATTGAACATCCCGATTAGGCAGGGGATTGCTTCTCTGATGTTCGGATACAGAGGGTGCTTCGCCTCGCTCATTCGGATCTCTTCGAAGTCTGAGACCGCTTCCACTATTTTGTATCCCTTCTCTATTGCGTTTACCCCTTCCCATTTCCGTTGTACTCCGGCGGGTTTTCCTTTCACGTGAATGTCAAACCATATTCGTCCTATACATGCTGGTTGAACGTGGAGACTGCTTGTTTCTCCGCTTATTCCTGCATCCGCTTTGTAGCCTCGGATTATTGCGGCTAACGTTCCGTTACCACTGAGTTCTTCGTCAACCGTGTATTCGAGAATCACATCGCCGTTAAGTTTGATGCCGGTCCGGATGATTGCGTTCATGGCCATGGTATAGGCAGCTAATCCGCTTTTCATGTCCGACGATCCTCGTCCATATATTCTGCCGTCCTTCACTGTTCCCTCCCAAGGATCGGTCTCCCATGAATCCGCGGAGGCCGGAATCACGTCTACATGTCCGTTGAAGAGTAACGACCTTCCACCTCCAGTTCCCTTGTATTTTCCAACCACGTTTGGCCTGTTCTGGTAGTCTCTATCAACCGGAACATAGCCTGGGTGTTTCTTGAGCTCTTCCAGGTTGGGTTCCCATACATCCACGGTTATCGATTCTCTTTGTTCTAGCCAACTAGCTAAGAATTCCTGAATGTCCTTTTCGTCGCCGGTTACGCTTGGGTATGAGATGAGTTTTCGTAGGAACTCAACGTTTTCGTCTTTATGGTCGTCAATATACGACAGAAGTTTTTCTGTTGGCTGCATTTGGCTCAACAATCCAGTCTGTTTAAGTTGTTTGGTGGTGTCGGCATTAATGAGGCAACCTAATTTCCTCGTAGCATAACCTTTTCCGGATCAATTTTTCTTAGAATTTCCAATTCATCCTTTGTTGGAGCTTCTATTATTTCTAACGTGTCAGCGATGAGTAGTTCAAAAGCTGTGTTGTCTCGTATTTGCTCAATTGTTGCGTCGCTTTGAATCGCTTCGACTTTAAGTCGCTTAGATTTCTGATCGAACCCCATGATTCCCAAATCTGTGATAACTTTGAAGGGACCACCAAAAATTAGTCCTGAATCGATTCTCGAGTTGTTTCCTGTTAAGTAGCCCGGGCTTGTGACAAAGTCCACTTTTTCAACGAATCTTCGTTTCTCGTGGATCAACGTAACTAATACGCGGGTAGATGAGGAGGCTATGTCGTTTGCGCCGCCGCTCCCTGGAAACCTCACTTTGGGTTTGTGAAAATCTCCGATCACACTCGTGTTGATGTTTCCATACTGGTCAATTTGGGCGGCGCCGAGAAGCCCGTAATCGATGTATCCTCGCTGTTGGTACAGGAAGATGTCCGTTATGTCACAGAATGCCATCGCCCTTCTACCCGCCCTGACCTCGTTCGTTGAAAGCGGCATTTCGCCATGTTTCAATTCAGGAGCTATTATTCCGCCTTCGAAGATAATTGAAAGTGCTGGACTACGAGTTAGTTGCGCCAACAAAGCGGCTGCCATCGGTAGACCTATCCCGACGAAGACCGTTTTCTTATCCTCAAGCAACCTTGACGTCATAACTGCAAGGAGCTCAGCTTTCGTATACGATGCTTTAGCGGATGACATTTTCCATGCTCTTCTTAAGTTCTAGTAGTCGCCCAATTCCTATCATGTCGAGAAAATTCTGGAAAGATTTTGATGCGTAAACGTATCTTGACAGATATTCATTTGCTCCATCAACTCCACTCTCGTTTGTCGCTTGTGAAAAATCCGAGAAATGACTAAAATCGGCATCGTAAAGATTCCAGCATTCGCTGGGATAAGATCCGTATGGGACCTCTACCACAGCGTCCACGCAGAAAAACGGAATGGCGGTTCTGTCAGGTTGGTTTCGGAAATGATCGGAGTCGACTATTTCTTCAGCGGTCACTATTACTCGTCCTGAAGCACGGGCGATGTCTTCGTCCATGAAATGGAAGCCATCGATCTCAACGTTACCGAATTTGTCAGCTCTATGAGCGTGTATTAGTCCAACATCAGGGTACAATGCTGGGACAAGCAACATTTTTTCTCCTGTATAGGGACAAACGAACTTCTCAACCTTGTTTGTTCGTTCGAGGTCTGTGCCCAACATGGAGAAAGTGGGCAGGAAACTTGTTCCCATGGCTGCAGCTCGATATCGCAGCCCAAGGGCGAGATGACTCCATTCTTCAAATTCGACTTTTCCTTCTTGAACGAATTTTCGCATCATACTTGATATCCCCCACGCGTAGCCGATGCTCCACCAACTCGTCACAACCGTGCTTAACGCTGAGGCAGCGAGTAACAAATCCGCTTCCATGCCTGTAAGACTACGCGAAATGGTAAGATCTGCGCGTTTTTGACGGATGATCTCATGAATTAGGGCGGTGGGTGTTCGAGAGTACAGGCACCCTCCTACTGCTACGTGTGATCCCGACGGTATGAATTGTTTCACAGCGTCCTGTAGACTAGTAATCTTCGGACGTATTGACTTGTCTTTTCGCTCTATTCTACCTCTGGCTTCTTTCAGATCAAACAAATGGGCTGAATTATTCGACATTATGAATCAATGGCTGCTAATTGTGGAGATTCAGAATCTATATCGATCCGGTTCGATGAGCAAGTTTGATGAGGGCGGCTTTAACTGCTTCTATCTGCTGCTGATAGCCTGTGCACCGACAAAGGTTCCCTGAAAGGTAACGTTTAATCTGTTCTTCAGTCGGATTCGGATTCTCGTTCGCAATCGCTGAGGCAGTCATGATCATTCCGGGTATGCAATAGCCGCATTGCGAAGCATCGAACGCAATGAAAGCTTCCTGTACTGGATGTAATTTCTCTTTGCTTAATCCTTCGATTGTGGTGATCTTATGACCGTCAATTTGTGGTGCAAGGACTAGACATGACGTGACTGGCTTTCCGTCCAGCAGAACCGTACACGCTCCACATTCGCCTGTGTCGCAACCTTTCTTGACTCCTGTGGTTCCAATTTCATCGTGTAGAAAATCGCATAAGGTTTGGTTCGGAGCGATTTTGCGTTTGATTAGTGCTTCGTTTATGGTACAAGAGATGCTGATTGTTCGATTAGAATCCATGCCTTATTGTCACCTTATTCCATTGGCTACTTGGCTTATGGTTCTCTTCGTGAGCACGTAAACGAGGTGTCTCCGGTACTCCGCGCTTCCTCTGACATCGGAGATTGGTTTGCATTCATTTTTCGCGGTTTTAGCTGCGGCCTCAATTGTTTCAGGGTCGATTATTTTTCCGATGAGCTTGGATGAGCTTTCTTTCGCAAGAATTGGAGTTGGTGCCACAGCTCCTAATGAGATTCGGCTTTCTCCGAAAGCACCTTGATTAATCTCGCATGAAACCGCAACTGAGACAACTGAAATTACGTTTTCATTCCTCTTAGCAAATCTCATCCAGGAACTCGACGTTTTATTCTTGATTGGTATTTCGATGGCTGTTATGATTTCATCCGGACAAAGAACCGTCTTCTTGACTCCCGTGAAGAAATCTTCGATCTGGATATCTCGTAAGCCTTGTTTACTTCGTACCTTAATCTTGGCGGAGAGGGCGATTAGTGGTGGAGCTGAATCCGCCGCTGGCGATCCGTTGGCCAGGTTTGCTCCGATGGTTCCGAGATTTCTTATCTGGAACGTGCCTACTTGTGAGGCAGCTTGACTCAGAGCCCGCGCGTAGCGGTTAATTTGCTGGTCTTTTTCTATTTCGGTATAAGTTGTAGCTGCTCCAATCTTTAAGCTGCCGTCTTCGACGGTTATGCCTGAGAGTTCTCCGCGTATGTGATTGAGGTCAACTATGATTTTCGGCTTTATGAGGCGTTGTTTTAGCGCAATCGTTAGGTCTGTTCCGCCGGAGATGATTTTCGCGTCTGAGCCATGGTCGTGAAGTATGTTCAAAAGTTCTGTCATATCGGATGGCACGACGTATTCGAAGGGTGCAATGGGTGCGAGGTATTGGAATGATTTCATGTCTGCTTCATCTCTCGGCAATCGCCATGCGTACGCGTTCAGGTGTGTACGGGAATTCTCGGATGGGGAAACCGAGGGCGTTGTAGACGGCATTTCCTATGGCGGCGGCCACGGGTTCTATGGGTGGTTCACCGATTCCTTTAGCACCGAACGGACCGTGATCATCCGGTGCTTCTACTAGGATAGGTGTAATTTTTGGTATGTCGGCGGCGGTCGGTATGTAATAGTCCAAGAATGATGGGTTTAGGATTCGCCCTTTATCTAGGATTAATTCTTCCATCAGCGCGTATCCTAAACCTTGAACCACTCCGCCGAAAATCTGGCTTTTGAATTGAGTTGGAACTAATACTGCTCCTGAGTCATGAGCTGCAACGTAATTCAGAACGTCCACTTTGCCGGTTTCCACGTCAATTTCTACTTCGGCCACATGCGCGGCCCAAGAATATGAAACCCACGGGATCCCCTGCCCTTTTTCTTTGTCCCAATGAATCCCAGTCGCGCGATTCCATGCGTCCTCCTTTAATCCTACACCTCTTCGTCGGCACTCTTCGACTAATTTCTTGAATCCGATAACCTTACGTGAGTCCGTAGATCGTATCGAATCGTTTTCAAATATTAAATCATCAACCGGGGAACCCAAAATTTGGCTGGCAACATCAGCCATCTTCCGCTTCAGTTGCTCCGCAGCCATAAACAAGGCCTTCCCCCCCATCACGGTTCCTCTCGATGCGACAGTCGGACCCGAATCAAGCGTAGTACGAGTGTCTGGCATGCTGATTTTCACCTTTGTGTCCGTTAGACCCAGGACGCGTTTCACGATTCTCACGAAACCGGTATAGATCCCTTGGCCATACTCAGTCATGCCTGTTCTCACCATCACGGACGCATCATCCTCAATTTCCACCGTCGCTGATCCGATGTCCATTCCCAATGGGCCAAGGCTTGTTGGGTGGATCATGCAAGCCATGCCTATGCCTCGACGACGCGCATTTTGTGAAGACAATGAGTTGCGTTTCTGTTTCCAGGAAGAGACCTCAGCGGCTCTCAGTACGCATTCCTCCAATCCAACACTATTCTTCAATAACTGGCCAGTCGCTGTGGTCGAGCCGACGCGCAGAATGTTCTTCAACCGAAATTCAACGGGATCCATTCCGAGTTGTGTCGCCGCTTCATCCATCTGAAGTTCTGCTGCGTAGAGCGCTTGTGGTTTACCGAAACCTCTGAAAGCGCCCATGGGAACGTTGTTTGTGTAGGCTACAAGCCCGTCCACATCGACGTTTGGAACGTCGTATGGGCCTGTAACTAAGCATACGGCTTGGAATAATACACGAGAGCTAAGTGAAGCATAGGCACCACCATCGAGAGTGAGATTGGCTTTGACAGCGGTTACTTTGCCCTCGTTCGTGATGCCCATCTCTCTCTCAATCGTCATTGGATGGCGCTTAGGGTGGAAGATAATTGACTCCTTTCGAGAGAATGCCAGCAGCGCAGGCTTCTTAGTATAGTATGCTGCGAGGGCAGCTCGAGCGCAGACCTCGTCAGGAGCGTCCTCCTTACCTCCAAATGCTCCGCCGGTTGGCGCTTCTATAATCCTAACGTTTGGAACAGCCTTTCCCAATACCAGCTTAACCGCTTTCTCAACAGCGAATGGGCATTGCATTGACCCTACTACCGTGATGCCGTCAGCTGTTGGATAGGCAAGAGCAGCTTCCGTTTCGAGATACGCCTGCTCCTGTATCGGCGTCTTGTATGTTCCCTTGACAACGATGTCCGCCCTTCTGAATCCTTCGAGGATATCGCCTTTCTTGACGAAATGATGGTCTAGGAGGTTGCCCTTTTCACGGATTTGGACTGCTCCGTTCTGGAGTGCCTGTTTCGGATCAAAAATTCCAGGAAGTTGCTCATAGTCGACTCTTACCTCCTGAACACCTAGTTCTGCTGCTTCAGGTGAATCCGCAACAACCATAGCAACCGCATCCCCAACAAATCTCACTTTACTTTCGCAAAACAGGGGCTGATCCTGTATGAAAAAGCCAACCTCATTTGCTCCCGGGACGTCTTTAGCGGTTAGGACACGTTCGACACCGTCGATTTTCAGAGCTTGCGAAACATCAATTCGCTTGATGATCGCGTGAGGAAGATTGGATCGAACAATTCTCAGGTAGAGCGCTTCTTGCTCGATTATGTCGGTTGTATACTTAATTTTCCCAGTAACTTTCTCTAGTGCATCTGTCCTGTTGAGTTCGATTTTAGATTGTCGACGATCGAGTGTAGCTTCTTGCAATCGTATCTCGATCTCACAGTATTATCTTGAATAATTAAGATAATACTTTTCTACCATTTCCACCAATTAAGATTAAGCATGGTAATGTTTCAGGTGGCTATTATTTACCATACTCCATTTCCTCTCTGACCTTTATTACAACTGCTTCGCCGAAGTTCTTGCGCAGAATTTCTAAAGCCAGATCTATTCCGGCGCTAATCCCAGCTGAGCTGCTCACATATTCCTCCGAAACGTATTGGACCCCGCTGACCACTTTGACCTTCGGGTACCGTTGAAGTGCTCCTATGTGCTTATGATGTGTTGTAGCTTTTTGTCCATCTAGGATTCCTGCCTCGGCGAGGACGAGTGCCCCGGTACAAATGCTGGCAACATGAGCTTTTAATGATCGATCTCGAATGAACTGAAGAGTTTCCGGATCATGCATCGCCCACTCGCGTGCTCCTCTGCCGCCTGGGACAACTAAGAGGTCGACTGAGGGGCAGTTTGAAAAGCTATAATCAGGGTGGACTCGCAAACCATGTCTACAACGGACTGGTCCGCCGTTTTTCGAAAGTGTCGTAACTTCCACCTGCTTAGTTAAGGTTGATGCTACTCCAAACACTTCTAAGGGGCCAACGAAATCCATCTCTTCGACGTCGAAATGTAACAGTCCGACACGCATCACAAATCACTCTGATAATGTTGATCATTGTAGTCAAACTTTTCCATGCTTACAAGCTGATCTTGGAAGAAGTCAACAACCTGATATGGCGCGTCGTCGATCTTGGCACAAGAGACGTGCTAATTGGCAGTTCCATTCAGTATGCAGGATATCTACGCAGCTCAGAAAACAATCAGGGGAGTGGCCTCCAGAACTCCTCTTCTATACTCTCCATCTATCTCACGTGACATTCACTCGCGCGTATTTCTCAAACTGGAAAACTTTCAACCAATTCGAGTCTTTAAGATCCGAGGTGCAACCAATACGATCAAGAATTGCCCACCCGGGAAAACGATTGTGACTGCCTCTTCTGGGAATCACGGCTTTGCGGTTGCCTACGTCTGTAGTCTCCTTAAGAGAAGTGCAATAGTATACGTGCCTGAGACAGCCAACCCAGACAAGAAAAACGCGATAAGAGAATGTGGAGCCGAACTGAGAGAGGTTGGGCGAAGCTACGACGAAGCCTATGAGGAAGCCGTACGCTTCTGTAAGCACACTGACATGCTGTTTGTTCATCCATATGCTGACCCAATGGTGATGGCTGGACAGGGCACTGTTGGATTGGAAATTATAGAAGACCTCCCTGAAGTTGATGCTGTCGTCGTTCCAATTGGGGGAGGTGGGCTGATTGCCGGTACTGCCTTGGCATTGAAGAATCTCAAGAAATCTGTTAGAGTCATTGGAGTTCAGAGTGAGAATGCACCTTCCATGTCGGAAGCTTTCCGCCTCGGCAGACCGGTGAAAGTTGATTTGAAGCCAACCCTGGCGGATGGGATGGTTGTCAGTCTTACCACTGATGCAATGCTAGAGGTCGTGAAAGAGTACGTAGACGAAATTGTCCTGATATCGGATTCGGAGTTGGAGAAGGCAATGCTCACGTTGCTGAAGAATGATCACGTATTGGCTGAACCCTCTGGAGCCGCTTCCGTGGCGGCAATCATGAAAGGTGCGACAGGGAAAAGCCGACAAATAGTGGCTGTAGTCAGCGGCGGAAACATTTCAATCAATTATCTATCTAAATTACTGCAGAAAGATTTAGAGAAGACAACTTGAGACTCTCGGTCGGCAGGCCGACTAATGGTCATCTAATGTCTCCAGATAGGTCAAGTCACCAGAGATGAAAACTAGACACGGGGTCTTTTAATCCGCCGGCGATTCCGGTTTTGGGAAGTAGCATGTCAAACGAAGACACAGTGGCTCGGATTATGAGTAGCCCCGTAAAAACGATAAACGCAAGCGACACATTGGGCTCCGCTGCAGAAGCCATGGTGATGAATGAAATTGGGGCAGTCGTAGTAATCGAAGGCACGAACCTGCTCGGAATTGTAACAGAAAGAGATATTGTGAAACAGGTCGTTAGAGCAAGCGATGTCCTAAAGAAATCGGTGAAGCAACTATTATTCAAATCCCTTGTAACAGTTGGTCCAAACACAACGATCCAAGAAGCTTTCGCAACAATGCTGAAAAACAAAATACGGAGACTTCCTGTCGTCGATGGGAATAAATTGGTAGGAATCGTTACTGAGAAAGACCTGATGCGTTGGGTTCTGCGGGTTTGTTACGAGCCCAATATGCCGCCGCATATCAAAGCTATACTTGAGCCATGCTGAAAAAAACACACGCCTTAGCTGGTTCATTCTTCTGCATCTCATTCCTCCACCTTCTTACTCACAGCTTAACTATTATGAAATAGAATACAGGTAATTTTTCAGAGCGTTTTGATAGTATGCCAAATTTCAAGGTCGCACCCGTCAAACCCACTATTACTCTCGATGACTTGGAAAAAATTGATGTACGTGTCGGAACGATAATTCTTGTCGAAGACGTCGTAGGATCAGATAGTTTAGTGAAATTAATTGTGGACTTTGATGATCACAAACGTACGATAATTGTAGGGATGAAAAAGGAAAGAGAAAAACCAAGAGAGATTCAAGGGAAGCAAGCGCTATTCGTAGTCAATATGGCACCTAAGAGGATGATGGGACAACTATCAGAAGGTATGCTATTCGACATCGGCTACTCAGATGGAATCAAACCGGCACTCGCAGTTCCAGAATATCACGTACCAAATGGATCACGAGCGGGATATTTATTGAAGGTATAATGTCGGTTTTATAGGCACTTTCACTCGATCAGCTTAATGGTTAAAGGGGTTTACAGTATTTTGAGGCAGGATCTATCTTGAACCTACTTGGAATCGCAACAACTGGGGGAGACGCGCCGGGTATGAACGCAGCAATCAGAGCAACAGTCAGAACTGCCGTGGCGAACGGTCTCAAAGTAATCGGTTTCGAAAGAGGATACGCAGGAATCCTAGCGAACGAATCGATGTTTCTAGATGCGAGAACTGTCAGCGGCATCATCCACCTTGGAGGGACTTTCCTGAAAACTGCCCGAGCGGAGCAAATGGAAACTGCGGATGGAATATCAAGAGCCACTAAGGTATTGAAACAGAACCGTCTCGACGGCTTAGTTGTCATAGGCGGTGATGGCTCAATGAAGGCAGCCTGCAAGCTCCATGAGACGACCGGTATTCCAGTAATCGGCATACCTGCAACCATCGACGACGATTTGGCGGGCACTGATACTACAATCGGTTTCGATACAGCCGTGAATACCGCACTCGATGCTACTGACAAGATAAGAGATACAGCGACTTCCCACGACAGGGTCTTCGTAGTCGAAGTAATGGGACGCAAGCGTGGCTTCGTAGCCCTAGAGGTCGGCATAGGAGCTGGCGCAGAAGTAATACTCGTACCAGAAATACCACACGATATCAATAAAACATGTCAATCGTTGCTAGAGAGCAATCGACAAGGCAAAAAATCCGCGATAATAGTCATCGCTGAAGGCGCCGGAGACTCAACGAAAGTAACGGAAGAAGTACACGAAAAAACCGGATTCGAAGTACGACTCACAAGACTCGGACATGTACAAAGAGGAGGACACCCAACCGCACTCAGTAGGCTCCTTGCATGTCAGATGGGCGAGGCAAGCATCCAGTTCCTGCTAGATGGCAAAACAAAGCACCTGACAGGAATTCAGGGCAATCGCATAGCACCAGTGGATCTAGAATATGCCTCCACAACTCAGAAGCCACTCGACGAAAGACTGTACAAACTCGCGTCAGCGCTGGCGACATTGCATCTGTCTTAAGCGTCGAAAACCTGTTCCATTGATTGAGCTAAAATACAGTGCTAAAAAAGTTCGATCTTCGCTAGAGGCACAGTACGAAGATCGATCAGGATCAATAAGGTTGGTTGAAAAATACGTTAATGGTTATTGGCGTAGCTTGGATTCTGAATATCAATGCGGGGCAGCTCTGGGAATTGAAGTTGTTACAGTAATTGTTGCTCTGCGCGAAGCAAAACTGGAAATATGGATTGCAGCTCAGGGAGCCTGGATAATTCCAATAGTTCTGATAGTTCAGAAAGTTCTGAGAGTTCTGATTGAACGGAAGCCAGACCTGTTGAATATTGCCAAGATTATCCGGTTCGATGATTTGCGCGCCCCCATTGAAGCTGTAACCCGGATAGAAGCGGAGTATCAAGTACGAGTTATTCTGCACACCAACGGCAGTCGGATTAGAACATGGACCTAGACTACATCCACCCGAGACAACACTCGCCTGGTCATAGTATACTGCGTATTGGACAGATGGTTGATTGTTCCCGTAATTGTAGCTAGTGTACGGAGTGCAGACATTAATTTGCAGATTTCCCGAATTACTTGCCTGATTCCAGTTACCTTGGTTACAGGCGAAGAAGCTGGTTTGGTTTACGGATGTTGAACCGCTAACAGTAGATATTAGCATTATCGACAATACGAACCCCATCGTTAAGAGTACGAGAGATCTGTTCATCGTCATCTACTATCGACCGAGAGAACAATCCCTAAAGAACTTTCAATAGTATTCTACAAACTGTCAGCAATTTTCTCTGGTCTGCAAACGTGATTTGTCACATCTTTTTGTCTATGTCTATCTAAGTGCAAGTGCCGCATTTTCCATAAGTCGTTTCTACAAGCTGTTAGTTATTTCTGTTGGCGGGAACTTCGGCCAATTCTTACATGGGTGCCACCAACGCGGAAGTCATGAACGCTTTGAACTTCAAGAATATCTACGTGACACTTGCTTCGGCGTCAAACAAGAGTGCCTGCAAAAGAATGCGGCAAAATACGACGACTTCAGAGTGTCTGACTATAACAAGGATTCCAACGTGATTTCGTAGTAGGGGACAAGCGTTCGTCAAACCAGACAGATCCGTATCCGAAGGATACAGACGTTCTTTACAATGGTTCGTCTTATCGTAAAGCACGATAATTCGTTGTTTCCAGTCTAATCCGGTTAGACAGCAAGTTCGGGCACTCTTGAGTTGATACGCAGTAATTACCTCCTGCTTCCCATGACTTGAGCGCTCGGACGCCTAAATACCTCCAAATGCGAGGGGGAACGCACTTGGAAGATTCATCAAATTCAATTATATTATGTTGATTTGATGTGAAGAAATAGAAGTGCCTATATGTGTGCGGCATCAGCGTTGCGTATATAACTATGGCGTGTAGTTTGAAGGAACGAATCGCCCATTCGGTTAAGAAGAGACGATTTTAACAAAGTAAGGCCAGTGGTAAGATTAGTATGAGTAAGAGATTGTCGCTACTTGTGTCCATTATGCTAGTTGTATCGGTAAGCCTTCCCATGTTTCAGCCCGTCGCATCGCAAGTTGTACCTACAGTGACAGTGACGAACACAGTAGCGTGGCAGAACAATTTCGGCTCAAACCCAGCGTGTGGTTACCCATTCAATCCGTACTACTGCAATGAGGGCCCGCCCGTAACTGTTCAAGGATACTTAACCTCAGACGGGTCTTGCACATTTCTTTACGACGGGCAGGTCAATTATGCGGTTTGGAATCTTCCGCGCTACCGGCAATATCCGTCAGGAAATTATCAGGTGTACGGATATGTTTACCCTGATTGGCCATTGGGGCAACAGTTTCCTCCTTACCCATTCCAAACAACGACATGCATGGGAATACCGCTTTGGACTGTTCCTCCGTACATTCAAAGCTGGGGTTATAATGGAAATAACCCGTCCCCGTGTTCCGGTCAGAACTGCTGGGGCAACGGTCAATCAACCGTAACCATTTACGGTTGGCTACCACTGGTAGGTGATGGTTCAGGATGTGTAAATCTCTATACCAACCGTGGTCAGTCGAACATCAAAGCAATTTTATGGAATGTTGACGGCAATTATATTCCGGGTTATGTCGCAGTTACTGGCGTGTTTCAACAGATGAACTCTTGTGGAGGGACGGTACTGAACGTCCTATCGATAAGTCCAGCCTACCAATAGCGACTTTCAACCTTTTATCCTTGAAGCGCACGTAGCTTTAGGCAAGCCGATTCATCCTTGAGCGACGTTTGGATGTTAAGAACTCATGAGATGGATTTACAAACTGACGTTTTGAGAGTTCTCGAGGAAACTAGTCGTACTTTCCACATCTCAATAACTCGCCTACCAAGCAAATTACAGGAGGCCGCAACCGCGGCTTACCTATCCATGCGGGCCTTGGACGAGATTGAGGACCATATAGGCCTCAATAATGCTTGCAAAGAAAAACTACTGCGTAATGTTAGCCGTGTCCTGCAATCACATACTGGTTTGGATTTTACACACTTTGACTTCGAGACATTTTTTCACCCTTACCAAAATGAGCTACCTGAGGTGACCTTACGCATTGGCGAGTGGCTGTCGTATCCTCCGGAAAACATCGCGCCCTGTATCTGGTATGCCGCTGCGGCTATGGCAGATCGCATGGCGTATTGGGTGAGGCGCAATTGGAGGATCCGAACGGAAGTTGATCTCAATCGCTATACTTTTGATGTGGCAGGCGCAGTTGGATTACTTTCGTGCGATCTCTGGTCGTGGTATAACGGCAGACAAATCGATCATACTTTT
>Ga0326727_10003767_pt1 | contig 47639 bp, 40 predicted proteins | sample MB2enrmetagenome_FD_207643 | JGI IMG/M metagenome (GOLD analysis project Ga0326727, IMG submission 207643) | Lab enriched peat soil microbial communities from McLean, Ithaca, NY, United States - MB29MY | ecosystem: Environmental > Terrestrial > Soil > Wetlands > Peat | place: USA: New York... | reverse complement strand
GACCGGGGGGACAATTGTCCCCCCGGTGGGGATTCCAAAGGGGCAAAGCCCCTTTGGCCCCCGGAGGGCTCTTCCCAAGGAGGCGCGATGATTGTTGATCACAACGAGGCATTGGACCGCATCGCCCGGGCGCTTGGCGAGCGCTACCGGCAGGCGCCCTATATTTTGAACGTGCCGGGCCAGTCGGTGGCCTGCAAGGTGGACGCCTTTCATTACCTGGCCATTCAGCCCATGTTCATCAAGTATCTTGCCCAGTGGGCGGCCATGCTGCCGACGCGGGTCGAGGAGACCTTGCTTCGGACCGGCAACATGTTGTCCGACGCGAGCCACGCCAAGCATTATCATCAGATCAAGGTGGTCGAGGAGGGGGCAAGCGAGGCCAAGGCCATCGGCGTGAGTTTCGTCCTGGCGACGTTTATCGACCGAGCCCTGACTCTCTACGGCGGCGGGGAGAGACCCTTGCCGCTCTCCGGCCTGCGCATCGCCAGAAGCGAACAGGAGACCCTCGCGTCTTTTTTCGCCGGTCGCACGCCGCTGCAGGATTTGGCGTTTGCCGATATCTGACCCCGGCTGGTCCGGCGCCGGCAAGCCGCCGCATCGAGGCTCAAAAGTCAATCTTGACATGGCTGTCCAAGCGTACGAAGAAATCTCCCTGGGATTTTGAGCCAAGGAAGGATTGATGCCGGAAAATAAGAGAATTTTGGCCGCCGACGACGAGGAGGTCAACCGCATCCTTTTGGAGAAGATGCTCTCCAAGCTTGGTCACGAGCCGGTTATGGCCAAAGACGGCTTCGACGCACTGGAGAGGATCGGCCAGGGCGTCGACTTGGTGCTCCTCGACGTGATGATGCCGGACATGGACGGCTTCGAGGTGGTGCGCAGGATTCGCTCCCAGCCCCTCACCAGCGACATCCCGGTGATTATGGTCACGGCGCTGTCCAGCCGCGACGACCGCCTCAAGGCGGTCGAGGCCGGGGCCAACGATTTCATCGCCAAGCCCGTGGACATGACCGAGCTCAGAGTGCGCATGGGCTCGCTACTCAGGATGAAAGAGGCCCAGGACAGTCTCAAGCTCTACCAGGCCAACCTTGAGGAAACCGTGCGCGTGCGCACCGAGGCCCTGCGGCTGGCCGTGGACAACCTGGCCCAGCAGCAGCGCGACACCCAGGCCGCCCATCTCGACACCGTCAAACGCCTGGCCATAGCCTCGGAGTACAAGGACAAGGACACCGCGGATCATATCCAGCGCATCAGCGACTTCTGCGGGCTTTTGGGCGAGCTGCGGGACCTCTCCAAGACGGAAATCGAGTTGCTCGTCCACGCCAGCCCGATGCACGACGTGGGCAAGATCGGCATCGCGGACAGTATTTTGCTCAAGCCCGGGGTGCTTGACCGCGGGGAATGGGAGATCATGAAATCCCACACCCTGATCGGGGCCAAGATCCTCAAGGATTCGTCCTCGGAGGTGCTCCAGGCCGGGGAGATCATCGCCGTGTCCCATCACGAGAAATGGGACGGCTCGGGATATCCGGCCGGAATCGCCGGCGACGATATCCCGCTTTTCGGACGCATCTGCGCCGTCGCCGACGTCTTCGACGCCCTCACCAACAAACGTCCTTACAAGGAAGCCTTCAGCAACGAGGAAGCCTTGCGGATCATGGCCGAGGGCCGGGGCACGCATTTCGATCCGGCGCTCCTGGACATGTTTCTAAACAATCTTGACGCCGTCCTGGCTATCCAGCACAAGTACAAAATCGATTGATACGCATGGGTGCGCGAAGTGAAAAGCTTTGCGCTCCAAGTAATAACCGCCGTATCCCGGTTTTGACCGGTTCGCGGCCGAATCAAGGAGTGGGTATGAAACGTTTGCTGTACCTTGTCGTGGCGCTTGTCCTTGCCGCACCCGGCTGCTCCATGCTCGGGCTTGGCGGCGAAAGCCCAAAGCCTCAGATTGAGATTGTCAACTACGGGTTGTACAATAACGGCGCCCTGGTCATGACCACCGAGGCCGCCCCCAAAAAACTCGGCGCCACCTTCGGTTTCCGTTTCAAAGTGCTCGATGCCGGACAAACCGGGGAAATGATCGTGAAGACCGTGACGCTCACCCCGGGCTACATCGATCCGACCAGCAACCAAGTGGTGCATCAGACCGAACGGGTGGATACCGTCAAGGCCGGTGAGACATACGACTGCATGTTTACTTTCCAACATGAATACGAAATGGCCACCGGCGACTGGACCCTGGAAGTGACGACCAAATCCGGCCAGTCGATCAAGAAGGTCTTTTCGGTTTATTCCGACAAAATATAGCGTGCGTCGCATCGCGTTTGAAACGGCCGGCTGCGACGTACGTCTCTCCGGCCGTTTTTTTCGAGCGAAGCTTGCCCCCGGAGGGGACCCGGCGGCGTGCGGAAAAAACGGACCCGCGGCGATGCGGCCGCAAAGGCGGCGATATGCCTCCCATCCGGTGCCTGGTGACCGGCTGCGCCGGTTTCGTGGGCAGCCATCTCTGCGAAAAGCTCTTGGCCATGGGCGCCTCGGTCGTCGGGGTGGACAATTTTTTTTCCGGCCACCGGCGCAATATGGCTTTGTTCGCGGATCATCCCGGTTTTTTGTTTTACGAGACCTGCATTACCGCTACCGGTGAACTCGCGGACATTCTCGCGCTCCACGCGCCCGTGCAGATTTGTTTTCATCTGGCCGCCGTGGTCAGCGTGGCCTGGTCCATGGAGCATCCGGACTGGACCATGCAGGTCAATTACCAGGCCAGCGAAAGACTGCACGCCGTCTGCCGCGAGAAGGGCCTTGGGGCATTCGTGTTTGCCGGGTCGGCCGCCGAATACGGCGAAACCGGCCTGGCCGCGATCAAGGAAGAGGCGGCTGGGCCCGACACCGTCCAAGCCAGCCCCTACGGCCGGGCCAAGTACTTGACCTCGCATCTGGTTGAGCACAGCGGATTTGGGGCTTCGCTTCGCTGCTTCAACATCTACGGCCCCAGGCAAGACCCGGGTAGCCCCTACAGCGGCGTTATTTCCCGATTCTGCCGGCAGGCGCTGGCCGATGAACCGATCATGATTTTCGGGGACGGCGGCCAAACCCGCGACTTCATCTATGTCGCCGACGTCGTCGACGCCTATCTGTTGGCCGCCGGGCTGGCCGGCCTGCATACGACTCCGCTGCGCGGCGTGTTCAACGTCGGCCGGGGTTCGGCCATCAGCATCCTTGAGCTGGCCGGCATCGTCGCCGGGGTGGCGGGCAGCCATATCGCGCCGCGTTTTTTGCCGCCGCGTCCGGGCGATATCCGGCATTCCCTGGCGGATGTAAGCAGGCTTGCGGGCGCGACGGGTTTTGCTCCCCAGGTAGGGATCGAGCAGGGGCTGGCCGCAACCGTCGAATGGATGCGGTCCGAGGCGACGGTCCAAGGCTGAGGGCGCCGTTTTTCAGAGCAAAATGGGCGTCGCAAGGACCAGCTTGCGAAACCTGTCAGGCCGCTTTTGGGGCCGGTCCCTGACGGTTCTCCGGTGGATTCGCATTTTCAAGAAGCGGACAAAGCCTGGTCCGGTTGGTCGAGAACGGATTTTGCACGGAGGAACCGCACCATGGATAATCAGTTCTCCAGCAAATATTCCCCTGACGGTCTTATGGCGGATTCCCGGCGCGTCGAGGAACTCAGGGCCCTATCCCTTGACCTCCCGTCATTGATCCTGCGGCCGGACCAACTTTGCGACCTGGAGCTCCTGCTCAACAGCGCCTTTCATCCCTTGACCGGATATCTTACGCGGCCGGACTATGAAAGCGTCCTGGGCTCCATGCGTCTGAGCGACGGGCAGGTTTGGCCCATCCCCATCTGTTTGGACGTGGACGCCTCCCTGCGGGACCGGATCGAACCGGCCCGGATGCTCGCTCTGCGCGACCAGGAGGGGTTCATGCTGGCGGTCTTGCATCTGGAGGATATTTGGAAGCCCGATCTGCGCCGCGAAGCCCGGCTTGTCTATGGAACCGAGGACGGGCAGGCGCATCCGGGCGTCAAAAAATTGTATGAGAGGACCGGGGAATGGTATCTTGGCGGACGGCTTGAGGGCGTTCATTTGCCCATTCATTTTGACTACCGGGAACTGCGCCTGAGCCCTGCCGCGACGCGGCAAATTTTCACCCGCGAAGGCTTGGGCAACGTGCTTGGTTTCACTTGCGAGGAATTCCTTCATTGCGCCCACAGGCAGACGCTTCTCGACGCGGCCGGGCAGGCCGGCGCGGGTATTCTCCTGCATGCGTTGGTCAGCCAGAATCTGCTGGGCAACCCGGAACATTTCACCCGGGTGAGGTGTTGCCAGCGATTCATCGAGAAATTTCCAACCGGCATGGTCCAACTCGGCCTCGTGCCCCTGGGGGTGAGGCAGGCCGGCCCGAGGCAGGCGCTGCTCGAGGCGATCGTGCATAAAAATTACGGCTGCACGCACACCCTGATCGATGAGGAACACATCGATCCGTTCGGGGGGAGCGCAGAAGCTCATTTTTATCCGCCCGGGGAGGCGTTTCGGGTCGTAGCCGGGCAGGCGGGCCAAATCGGCATTACGCCCGTTTTTCCCACCCGCGCGGGCGGTCAGGAAGAGAAAACCCTGTCCACCGCCAAGGACTGCCTTCAGGAGAGCAAAAAAGTCGCTGAAATCACCACGGCCGAACTGAAGCGGCGTCTGGAATACGGCGAGCCGATCCCGGAGTGGTTTTCCTTTCCGGAAATCGTGGCCGAGCTGCGCAAGGCCAGTCCTCCCCGAAGCCGGCAGGGATTCACCGTCTTCCTCACCGGCCTTTCCGGCGCGGGAAAATCCACCCTGGCCAAGCTGTTGTATGTCAAGTTCATGGAAATCGGCACCAGGCCCGTGACCTTGCTCGACGGCGACATCGTGCGCAAAAATCTTTCCAGCGAACTGACCTTTTCACCCGAACACCGCTTCCTCAACATCAAGCGCATGGGGTTTGTCGCCGGTGAAATCACGAAGAACGGCGGCATCGCCATTTGCGCGCCCATAGCCCCTTACGAGAACGCCCGCCGGGCGGCGCGGGCGCAGGTCGAACCGTACGGAGGCTTCATCGAGGTGTACATGGCGACGCCCTTGGCGGTCTGTGAGATGCGCGATCGCAAAGGCATCTATGCCAAGGCCCGGGCCGGCAAAATGACCGGCGTGACCGGCATCGACGCCCCCTACGAGCCCCCGGTCGCCGCTGAAATTGTCTTGGATACCACGAATCTCGACGTCATCGAAACGGCGCAACGAGTGCTGCTTTTTCTCTCCGAAAATAATTATGTCGCGTGAGCGTTCCCTCACCCAAATGACCGCGGCCGGTGAGGGACGAGTCCAGGACGTCTCGCGCGCCGTACTCTGATCTTGCCGGGACCTACTCAGGCCAAGACCGACTCAGCCGAACACCGCGTCCGGGGCGTGGGCCAATTCGTTCAGATCGGCGATGACTCTGTCGGTCAGCGTGGGGCTGTAGATCTTGCGGTAGAAATCCGCGTCCGGGGCGTAGCAGTTGGTCGAGCAGCCCGGGCAGCCGTTGGGCCCGGTGGCGTGCAGGATGTCGAGCATGTACTCCCGGCTGAAGACGATGTCGTGCATGCTCTTGTTGGCCACGTTGCGTTCGATGCCGCTTTTTTCCCAGGCGTGGTGGTAGCAGGGGATGACCAATCCGTTGCGTTGCAGGATCAGGGTGGTCCGGGGAACCGTGCAGCACAAGCCGGGATGCATGAAGCGGTTCGCCCTGGGGCTGTCGTCGATCTTGTCGACGCGCTGGTCGACCACTTTCAACAGGTTGTCCACCTGGGCGGGCTTGTTCTCCTTGTTGGCGGCCTCGTTGATCCGGTGCAGGACCTTGGTGAATTCCGGCAGGTCTTCTGACGGCAGGCGCACGGTATCGATGTTCGCGGAATTGGGCTCGTAAAGGCAAAAGGCATGGTAGGCGTATGGCAGATCCGCAAAATGCCGGTAGAGGTCATAGAGGTCGAACATGTTGGCGCGCTGGACCACGCTGTTGATGGAAAACGGGATGCCGAGCGCGGCCATTTTGCGCACCGCCCGGTCGGCGTTGTCGAAGGCAAAGGCGCGGCCCCTGATGGCGTTGTGGATTTCGCGGGTCCCGTCGAAGGATATCTGGATGTGCAGGTTGTTTATTCCGGCGAGAAATTCGATCTGCTCGTCGCTGAGCAGGGTGGCGTTGGTGGTGATGAACAGCATGGGCTTGGTGTTGCGCAAAAGATCGATGGCGTCATAAACCGCATCGATCAGAAACGGTTCGCCGCCGGTGAGCTCGATCATGGAAAAGCCGTTGTCCAGCCCGAACCTGGCGGCCTCCAGGATATGCTCGCGCGACAGGGTGAGTTTGGTTTTTTCGCGGTGGACGCCGCACATCTCGCACTTGAGGTTGCAGCTGTTGGTGATGTTGATGAGCAGTTTGCTGAAACGGTAGAAATCGTCCCACACGGCGCTTGGCGTTTCCTTGCCCTGTGCCTGGGCGTTGTGTTCCGCCGGTTCGCAAAATTCGAAGGGGAAGATGACGGTGACGTCTTTGTCCGCGAAAAAACGTTTGATGTTGTGGTAAACGTCCCGATAATGGCCGGGGCTGGTGCCGACCAGGATGCAGTCGAAGTCCACATTGATGTTGGCGCCGATGGTGTCGGAATTGACGCAGAAGAGATAGGACTGGCCCAGGATGTCGCACAGCATGCGCCCGGTCTTGCCGAAGCCGTAGATGACCGCCTTTGCGTCGGTTTCGCGGAAGTAATCCTCAATTGCGCGCTGTTGTTCCGGCTGGAAACGTTCGCTCGCCAGGGCGTGGTAGTAGGTCTCGACCGGGAAGTGAAGCGAGAGCGTGCGCATGCGATAGTCCTTGTGTCTTCGTTTTGTCCGGCTTGATCGTTATTCCCAGGACAGGCCGATGTCCGCCGTCTGGGCGTTGACCGGGAAAAGCTTCTGGTGCAGATGCTCCATGGGATCAAGCCGGGCCACGGTCTCGGGGGTGACCACCAGGCTTCGGGCTTGGCGCAGCAAACCGGCTTGTTCCAGGAAGGCGAAGGCCATTTTGGCGTCGCCGTGCCGGTGGTAGGCCACGGCCGCGGTTTCCAGCAAATAGGGCGAGCCCGGGTTGTGTTTGAGCGACAGGCGGGCGATCTCCTTGGCCAGGGGGTACTGCTTCTGGGCCAGTCGGATGCTCACGCCGAGACAGGCGGCCACCGGATGGTCCAGGGTCAGGGCATAGAGTTTCTTGAGTTCGTCCATGGCCGCCTCGTCCTCGCCGCGCCGGTGCAGGGCCAGGGCGCTCTGAAAAAGTTCCTCGACCTCGGGCGCAAGTTTGGGCGACGGCAAGCGCAAGGGAATGTCGAATTTGAGCATGCAGGTCGGGCAGTACATCCGGTGGGCGTTGCGGTCGCGGTCCATGGGGATGATCTCCAGGTGGTCGTAGCGCTGGTCTTTTTTGCAGTGCGGGCAGCGGCACACGGCGGTCACGTTGTCCGGATCGTCCACGCTTGCTTCCATGAGCAGGGCCGGCCAGAGCATGGCCTCGTGCAGCACCCAGACGCGCTTGAGCATGTCGATGAATTCGTCCCAGGGCATGTCCGTGAGATTGACGATCGGGCAGCGCTCCTCGATGAACTTGATCTTGTCCGTGATGATGCCCTTGGCCACGGCCTGGTGGTAAATCTTCGTGCCCGGCCAGCAGTCGATCTTGCCCAGATTGACGAAATGCTTGCGGTTGGCCAGCCACCAATCGAGGGTTTCCCAGGCGGTTTCCGTGGTCTCGGCCGGGTCGCCGAAGATGAAGTTGCCGAAGGAATTCAGGCCATTTTCGTAGGTCAGATCCAAAGCGTGCACGGTCTGCTCGGGCTTGAGCTTTTTGTTCATGCTTTTGAGCACGGTCGGGCTCATGCTCTCCAGCCCGTAGAACACCGTGGAGCAGCCGGACTTTTTCATGCGCTCGAGCAGTTCGGCGTCGACCACCTCGAGCCTGACCTGGGTGTACCAGGTCAGTCCCAGCGGCTTCACCCGCTCGCAGAATTCCATGATGCGGTCTTTTTTCAGGGCAAAGACTTCGTCCATCAGGCCGATGGTGTGGATACCGAACTCCTTGATCAGAAAGTTGATCTCGCCCATGACGTAATCCAGGGAGTGATAGCGGTGTTTGCCCCGGCCGAGCGCGCTGTAGCAGAAGGTGCAATGGAAGGGGCAGCCCCGACTGGAGATCATGTCGTGGGTGCCCAGAGCCTGGTAGCAGACGCCGAAATCAAAGCCGTGGTAGTCTGGAATGGGGATCTCGTCCAAATTGGCGATAAAGGAGCGGGCTTGGGTGGCGACGACTTCGCCGCCGGGCTTCTTGTAGAGCAGGCCGCCGATGCCGGAGATGTCCTTGCCGGCCTGCAGCGCGCCCATGAGTTCGAGCGAGACCAGTTCGCCCTCGCCCAAAACGCCGATGTCCGCGTCGAGCACCGGGAACACGTCCGGTTCGCTGCTGAGCACCCCGCCGCCGAGCACAGTGACGATCGAGGGATTTTCCGCCTTGGCGAGCGTCAGCATGCGCTTGATGAATTTGTAAGACGGCGTCAAACCGCCGACGCCGAGTACGTCGGGCTTGGTTTCCCGCAGGGTCTTCAAAAAAGCCCCTTCCCAGTCGGACTGAAGGGCGTTGTTGTGGCAGGTCACGTCAAAGCCCTCCCGCTTGAGGATGGCTGAGACATAGGCAATGCCCACGGGAAAATAATAGTTGTTCATCAAGGCGTAAGGCGGGGCGACGAGCAGGATTTTCATCACGGTTTCCCTTGTTGCGTATGGCGCGCCGGAAAATCCGGCCGCGCCGGGAGATGCAAAAAACAGGCAAATGCCGTCCGGGCCACGGTGTCACCCCAGGCACGGCCGGGGCGATGTCCTGTCACGGCGGGGCTTAACCGGCCCAAGACAGCCCGGCCGAAGCCGCTTTGTCCAGGTAGCGGCCGATCTGCTCCAGGCACAGTTCCCGGGCGTCCGCGCCGCCGAAAAAGGCCTTGTACCACTCCACGGTGAGAGCCAGGGAGTCCTGAATATTCAGGATCGGCCTCCAACCCAGCTCCCGGCGAGCCTTGGAATTGTCCAAAAGCAGGCTTGCGGTTTCCTTGTGCGCAAAGGCATCCTGTCGGACAAGGCAGGTCCCCTTGCCCCACAGGGCGATGATTTTTTGCGCCAGCTCCCGGACCGGGATCTGCGCCCCTGTGTCAGGGGCGAAATTCCAGGTGCCGTGGCCGGCGAACGCCGCTTCGCCTCGGCCCATGCGGCGGCAAAGTTCGAGATAGCCCGCGAGTGGTTCGAGCACGTATTGCCAGGGCCGTACGTACTCCGGATTGCGCAGGACGATCGGCTCGTCCGCCACCAGGGCGCGCACGCAATCGGGTGCGAGCCGGTCCTTGGCGAAATCCCCCCCGCCGAGGACGTTGCCTGCCCGCGCCGTGGCCAGGGGGGGCAATTCTCGGGCAAAAGACGCGGCAAAGGAAGAGGCGGCGAGTTCGGCGCAGGCTTTGCTCGCGCTGTACGGGTCGCGTCCGCCGAGCCGATCCTCCTCGGTCAGGGGCCGCGCTTGGCTGAGCGGCTCATAGCACTTGTCGCTGGTCACGATCAACACGGCCGCAAGCGAGTCCAAACCGCGGCAGGCCTGGATCAGATTGGCCGTACCCATGACGTTGGTCTGCCAGGTGTACAGCGGGTCGGCATACGAATTGCCGACCAGGGCCTGGGCGGCCAGGTGCATGACCAGATGCGGGCGGTAGTCCGCCAGGACGGATTGGACAAAGCCGTAGTCGCGGATATCGCCGAGATGGTGACGCCCGGTCTGTTCGACCCGCGCCGCCGTGAAGAGATTGGGCTGGGTATCCGGGGGCAGGCCGATGCCGGCAACCTCGGCGCCCATTTCCGCCAGCCACAGGGTGAGCCAAGCCCCCTTAAATCCGGTCGTGCCGGTGACCAGAATCCGTTTCGCCTTGAAATAATCGTCAAACATGGCGTTCATCCTTAAACCAATCCACGGTTCGCGCCACGCCTTCGGCAATGCCGATGCGGGCGCGCCAGCCAAGCTCTTTTGCGGCGCGGCGGACGTCGGCTATGAAATTATCCGGCGCGGCCGAACGAGAAGGGATCGCCCCGAAGCGCAACAGCTCGGGCCGTCCCAGGTGTTGTCCGGCCAGCGCGGCCACATCGCGCACGCTACGGCCCACTCCGGACCCGATGTTGTAGACCCGGCCCCGCGACGCCGGGAGCGCGGCGGCGGCGATCATGGCCCGGGCGGCGTCGGCGACGTGGATGAAATCGCGTATCTGGTCGCCCTGGGTGAGCAGGGCCGGCTCGCCCCGGGTGAGCTGCCCGGTGATGTACGGCAACAGCCGCTGCCGGGCTTCATGGGGACCGTACACGCCGAAAAGCCGCGTGACGCACCAGGCCCGGACCGGAACCAGGGATTTTATGGCCATCACCGCGGCCGCCTTGCTGACGCCGTAGAGCGTCCCCGGCGAGGGCGGGTCGTCCTCGGCCAAGACTCCGGCCTGGCCGGAGTATTCCGAAACCGTGCCGGCAAAGACCATAAATCCGCCGCGGGCCGCCATGGCCTTTGCCAGCTCCAGGCTGGCCACGGTATTGACGGTCAAGATGCGGAGTGCGTCCTTGTCCCGGTCCGGCATGATCGCCGCCAAATGGAAAATCAGGTCGTATCCCTGTTGCTCGACCAGCTCGGCCGGATTTTGGGCCAGATCCCAGGCGACCAGGGAAAGCCGGCGTTCGCCGGCCATGCCGGCAAGCCGCTTGGGTTTGTCTGGCCTGGTGACCATGGCGTCCACGGTCAAACCCATGTCCAGCAGGGCCCGGACCAGGTTGGCGCCGATGAAGCCGTCACCGCCGGTGACCAGGATTTTGGCGCCCTCAAGAGCCATGGTGTGCTTGTCGTTCATGCTCCGGCTGAGCCTTTCCGAACCTTTCGGCCTGTTCACCCGAAAACGCCTCGCCCCTAACCGGCAGCCGTGGCGGCGGCCCAGGGCGGGGGCGAGAAATCCGGGAGAACGTTTCGCGCCAAATCGAGGGCGCCGAGCATGGCCCGGGTATAGGGTTCATAGGCCAGCCGAATCAGCTCCGGGGCAAGCCGGTACACCGCGGCGGTGACCGGGACGAAACCGCCGTCCCGGTCAAAGCTGTACTGATGGAAGTGATAAGAGCGCAGAGGCGTGCGCGCATCGAGCAGGATCGTCCCGTTTTGGGCGGCGAGATGGCTTAGTCCCTCGCTCCAAGGCCCGAGGTTCACGCCCCGGTCCCGGCAGTCCTCGACCCCGGCGAACAGGTCGGGGAAGCACGTGAGGTATTGTTGGTCCCCAAGCCGGCCGTTTTCCTCCCTGTAGTAACACCATTCCAGGCTGCGTTCCCCCCACCAGGCGAGGGCGCGGCGGGCCTCGCCGGTATGGCGCAAGCTGATCATGCCGGCGTTGTAACGGCCAACCGCGATTTCCTGGCGGTGCAAATCGGCGGTGAAACGATGTGGGGTGAGGATGATGTCGCAGCCTGCGAGCTGGCGCCAGACGGTGGTTTGGTCGGCAAAAGGGTAAATGTCGGCGTCCAGGTAGGTTACGCCGTCGCCGGGGGCGGTGGATTCAAGAACGGAAAGGACGAACCGCGCCTTGGCCGTCCAGCAGTATTCGGCCAAGCTGCGGCCCTGTTTGCGTGAAACCAGCTCAGGGGTTTCAAAATCCGAGATGGACACGGCGGAGAGCCCGGGCAGGTTAAGCCCCGTGAGAATCCTCCAGGCGAGCTCGTCCATGCACAGGGCGTGATAGCTTACGGGCTTGGCCTCAAGTCTGGCCAGGGCCAGGTATTGGGCCAAGGCGTTGACCACATACCAGCTGGAGGTGACCGTGACGTAGTGTCTTACCGGAAACGGATCGCTCCGCTCGCCCCGATCGGCGAATACGGCGCAAGCGGCGCAATCGCCGGGATTCACCGGACGCTCCCGTTTTCCCACAGCAGCCAGGGGGCCTCGCCCGCGCGCATCATGGCGTTGAGCATCTCGTATTCCCTGGGCGTGTCCATGGCCTGCCAGAAGCCGTCGTGGCGGAAGACCATCAGTTCGCCCGCCTCGGCCAGGGCCTGCATGGGCCGGTGTTCCAGCATTTCGTCCTCTGCGCCGCCGATGAAATCGAAGATTTTTCGGGAAAAGACGAAATAACCGCCATTGACGTAATCCTGGCGGGATTCGGGCTTTTCCATAAAACGCGTCACCCGGTCGCCCTCTATGGTCAGTTCCCCGAAACGGCCGTGGGGATGCACTCCGGTCACGGTTGCGGTCTTGCCGTGGGCCAAATGGAAGGCCAGCAAGCGTTCGAGGTCGACCGTCGCGACCGCATCTCCGTAAGTGGCCAGGAAGGTTTCGCCTTGGATTTTATCCCGAAGCAGCTTGATGCGGTGCCCGGTCATGGATTCTTGGCCGGTATCCGTGAGGCGGACCGTCCAATCTTCAACCGGCGAGGCGCGATGGATCTCGATTTCGCGGTTTTTCAGGCCGATGGTGAAGTCCGAGGCGAGGTAGTTGTAATTGAGAAAGTACTGCTTGATCACCTCGCCTTTGTGTCCCAGGCAGAGATGGAAGCGGTTGTGGCCGAAATGGCCGTAATGCTTCATGATATGCCATAGGATGGGACGGCCGCCGATGGGCAGCATGGGCTTGGGAATCAGTTCCGAGACGTCCCGGATGCGGGTCCCTTTGCCGCCGCAGAGAATGACGACTTCCATATCATCTGTCCCTGGCCGGCGGCATGGCCGCCCCGGCGTCACGGTTTAAGTTCGCGCAAGGTGTTTTATTCATTGCCATCATCTCTGTTGCCGTCCGGCCAAATTCTGAGCGTGAAAGTACAGTGAGGATAGCCTCAAAGAGTTCGTCCACGTCGAGTTCGTAATGGCGTACGGTCGGCTCCACAGTGGCATCCTCTTCGACCGCGGTCACGGCAAGGTTCAGGGCCGCGTTTTCCCGGGGTAGGGAGGCCACCGAGCCTTCCCCGGCCGGCAAGAGGTAGATTTTCCCGATGGCCTCGCCGCAGTGGAATACGCCCGGTTTGTTGACGATCCCCAAAAAGGTCGCGCCGCTGCCCAAGGGGGAAATATGGACGTCGATGTGGCGGATCAGGTGGATGGTTTCAAAGCGGTTGAGGCACAGCCCGTCGTACCACGGCAGATCGGCCGGCAATCCGGCGGCGATGGTGCGCATACGGGCGCGTTCCTCCTCAAAGCCGTCGAAGACCACGACCATGCCCGGAAAGCGGGCATAAAGCCGGCGCAATATTTCGATAAATCCAGCGTTTTGGGATATCCAGGCCCGGGTCGTGCGCAAGGTGATCCAGATCACCGGAGCGTGCCGGCGGATTGCACCGGCCAGATCCAGGGCGAAGGGACGGCAGCGCTGCTTGGCCATGGCCATGAGCTTTTGGGCCAGCGATTCCTGGAAGTCCCCGCCGTAGTGGATCAAAATGGGCAGCCGGCCCTCGTCCAAAACAGTGCTGAAAGCCTCAAAGGCCTGTCGGTCAAGGTCGCCCGTGCCCATTTTTCGCGGTGCGGGCAGTTCGGGAAGGAGTTTCTCCACCTCGAAGATGTCGTTTAAGGTGATATAGACATCGGATAAAGCCCGGGTCATTCCTGCATCGAGCAAGGCCTGGACGCCCGCAAGTTCGTTGCGCACGTGATGGCCGAAGTTGATATGGGCGCCGCACAGAAGTAGCGGCTTTTTCGGTCGCGGCCGGGCATACTTCCTGACGGCATCGAGCCGGCGAAGGCAAAGCAGCTTGAAGCGCCGGATCAAGGAGCGCAGGTGCGGCTCCTCGAAGAACATGTAGCGCATGTCCATGCCCCGCGGCAGGGCGTTTATGAAAAGTTCGCGCCCGGGAAGGTACAGGCCGACGATGATCGGCGTGGTTTTGAAGAGATAGAATTCCTCATGACAGACAAAGCGATGAAAGGTGACGAAATGCAGTTCCTGCTGGCGCACGAGAAAGGCCTGATCCGAGGCGAGCGGCCGGCCGCAGACCGGGCAGGGACAGAAGGCCGTGCCGCATTCGAGAAGGGATATCTCAAATGCGTCGAATCGCCCGTCCAACTGGTCGGTCCGGCCCGCAACGCCAAGCTCCGCGGCAAAAGCCCGTTCGGAGTCGTCGTCGCGTTCGAAGGCCTGGCGCAGGTACGCATCGCCCAGGCCCGAGGCGTCGAGAATGGCCTGGTCGCGGGCGCTCGGCTCCCGGAAATCGGCGAAGACAAGTTCGCTTCGCGGGGAGAGCAGGTCGTACGGGGAGGCGGGGTCCAGGACGTTGATGCATTCCGGGGGATTTTTCCGCGCCAGGGCCGCATAGAGCAGCTCGCCGGCATACGCGTCCAGGCCCCACATGAGCACGACGTCCACGGCGTCGAGAAAATCCTCCCGGTCCTCGAAAACCTGCAGCCCCTGGTCCCGAAACCCCGGCTTGTCGTGATGGATGCCGACCGGGTCCAGCCCGGCCAGGCGCAGGGAAAGATCGTCGGCGAACCGGCCGTGGTCGGCCGGATAGACGCCGACGCGCCGGCCTTGGTACGCCGCGACAAGGCGGCCCAAGTTGTTCTGGATGAGGTCGGCGATCAGCATGAAATAAGAGCTCCAGCGGCGTCTTAGCGCGGCCGCCACACCACGGCGCTGTATCCCTCGATGAAGAGACTGCCGGTATGGGTGCGTCGCGCGTCCAATATGCGCAGTTCCCCGTTGGCCTCGCGGCGCGTAAGTTCGGTGAGGAAGCCGGACAGGTAGCCGCGTTTTTTGAAATAGGCGATGGAAAGATAATCCAGCAGACGGCCGGGGTCGAGGAGTTCGGCGATGGGCTCGATGTGGACGCACACCGAGGGTTTGTTGGCCAGGAGGTAGTCCAAAAATGGGGCGAACCGCTCGCCGAGTTGCTCCAGCGCGGCCACGGTGTAAACGGCCGCGCCCGGTTCAAGCCGGTGCTCCGGGTCCGGCGCAAAAAGGTTGAAACGCCGGGCGTTCAGTTCTTTCAGCAATCCGGCCTCGGCCGCGACGGTGACGAGATGATTCGAGGATGCCGCCCAGTCGCAGCCGTAAAGTCTTGCCGAGGGATTGACGTTCCGCGCCCGAAACAGGTTGTGTCCGGTTCCGCAGCCAAATTCATAGATAGCCGGGGCTTGGCGCAGCCATTTGTCGAAGAGCCAATCCTGGATCGTGGCCAGCATGTTGCGTTCGCAGTTGGGACTGGCCGGGACGATAAAATCTCCGTTGAAGCGCAGGACCGGATATTTGTCGTAATAGCGGGGGGTCAGGGATTCACGGCAGGGGTCGCGTTCGAAGGCCTCAAGGTTTTCCCGCCAGCCCCGGTCCCAGTCGTCCTGTCGGTGTTCCCCGGCGCGGGCGGGCGATGTCTCCAAAAGCGCGGCTGTGATGTACAAAAGCCACTGATCGCGTTCGGCGGCGCTCATTTTCCTGTAGGCCATGGCGTAGGCTTTGATGCGCCCGGACAGGTAGTCCGAGATCTGGCCGCCGAAGGCCTGGCGGAAGTCCGCGTCCGTGACCCGGATAGCCCCGGATTCCGCTTCGGTATGTCCGGTTTGGTCGTTCATTTGCGTATGGCCGGATAGCGCGACAAGAACCAGTCGATGGTCATATCCAGTCCCTTCTCCAGGGGGGTGAAGGGGAAATCCGGCCGGTAACGCTTGATCTTGGAGGTGTCCGAGGGTTTGCGGAATTGTCCGTCGGGCTTGCTGGAATCAAAGACCAGCCGGCCTTGCAGGTGCATTTTTTCGGCGATGAGGCAGGCCAGGTCCTTGATGCTGATTTCCGTCCCCGGGGACAGGATGATCGGTTCGTCTTCGCGGTAGTTGTCCATAAGCCACATGGCCAGGCGGGCGATGTCCCCGGAGTAGATGAACTCCCGAAGCGGCGCGCCGCTGCCCCAGACGGTCAGATCTTCCTTGTTGAGATTGGCCAGATGGCAGCGGTGGATGAGCGAGGGGATGACGTGGCCGCTGTCCAGGCTGAAATTGTCGTTTGGGCCGTAAATGTTGGTCGGGATGGCCACGATGAAGTCGCAGCCCCATTCCTTGCGGTAGGCCGTGCTCTGCACCTGGAGCATGCGTTTGGCGTAGGCGTAGCCGAAATTGCTTTGATGGGGCGGCCCGCTGTGCAGATCCTCCTCCCGCAGGGGATAGCGGCAGGGATCGGGAAAGATGCAGGTGGACATAAATGAGATGAGCTTTTGCGCCCCGGCCAAGCGGGCGCACTCCAACACATTGAGATTGATGATGATATTATTGCGAAAGTACTCGCCGGAATGGATCATGTTGCCGCCGAGGCCGCCGACCACGGCGGCGAGATGAATGACTTTTTGCGGCTTGAAGAGGTTAAATACCGTCCTGACCGCCCCGAAGTCGGTCAGATCGGCCTCTTGGCGGGTGATATAGGCGGTATTGGGCGGATTAAGCCGCCGCACGGCCTCTCCGACCAGGCCGCCCGCTCCGGTGACAAGCAGATCAACGCTCATGAGTCCGACTCCTTGGCGGCCTGGGCAAGGCGCATCCAGTCAATGGTCTTTTTAAGCCCCTCGGCGAGAGGGACAAATTCGGTCTTGCCGAATTCCTGGTGAATCCGCGACAAATCAAGGGACACCTCGCCCGGCGCGCCGGCCAGAGAGGATTCCAGCCGGGGAAAAGCGACCGGGACTCCCATGAGTCCGGCTATGCTCCGGGCCAGATCGCCGATGGTGGTGCGCGCGGTCCCGCCCACATTGTAGACGGCTTGGCGGCCGTCGAGCAAAATGCGCCACATGATCTCAACCGCGTCGGCCGCGTAGCAATACGTGCGTACGGCTAACCCCTGGTCGAGCGGGGTAAGTTCGCCGCCCAGGCCCTGGGCGATGAAGGAGTTGAGCACCCGGGCGTCGTCGAGGCGCACTCCGGGCCCGAAGGCCAAAGCCAGCCGGGCGGCGCTGGCCTCAAGTCCCTTGGAGCGCATGGCGTGGATGACGGCTTCTCCGGCGCGTTTGCCTTCAATGTAGCAGGCACGCGGGTGGTCGGTGTTGGTGTGGCCGATTTCGTCCTCGGCCTTTGGCCCGGCCGGCGAGCCGGAATAGACCTCCGAGGAGCTGATAAAGAGCATTCTGCCGTCACCGGACAGGCGCTTGGCCAAATCCAATGTCGCGCAGACATTGATGGCGATGGTGGCGGCCGGGTCGGCCAAAAACCGTCCGGGCTGGCCATACCCGGCGGCGTGGAGGATATAGTCGGCCCGGGGAAGGCTTTCGCGGAACGCCGCTTCGGCAAGGTCGCCGCACAACGTTTGGGCGCCCAAACGCCGTAGCAGCGTCGCGGCGAAGGCCGGCGGCCGGCGCCGGGTGACCGCCGTGACCTGGGGCGCCTTGTCGCCGAGGCCCGCAAGCCCGGCCACAAACCAGACCCCGATCAGGCCGCAGGCCCCGGTGATCAAGAGGTTTTTCCCGGCAAGCCGCCCGAGATCGGAAGCAGCCGCCGTGACGGCGGCCTCGGCCGTGAGAAAGTCGGCCATGCGTTCGGCGATCGACTCAGGCATGAACAAGCCTCGTAATCCGCTCGCGAATGGTTTCCGGGGTCAGTCCCAGGGCTTTGTCGTGATCTTCCGCCCTGCCGTAATCGGAGAAAAAGACGCGCGGCAGGCCGGCTGCCTCCAGGATCACCGGGCGCGGGAACAAGGCCCTGGTCACGTCCCCGGCCAGGACGCCGCCGTAGTAAGGTTCGCATAGCAGAACCCTGCCCGAGGGACAATGCGCCGCGAGCGTGGCCGCGTCGAAGGGCGCGGCGCAGGTGTAATACAAGACGGTCACATCGAGGCCGTCCACGGCGGCCATGACTGGGGCTAGCGCCGGGCCCAGGGCGATAACCGTGGCCAAGGTCCCTGTGCGGACGACCACGGCGCGACCGAAGGCGACTGGATGCGAGCCGGGGTTCTCCCGCTCGCTTAAGCGGAAATAGGTCGGTCGGCCGTTCGCATAAGATTGTCGCAGCAAGCTTTCAAATTCATCGGCTGTGCCCGGCAGGACGATCTCCATGCCGGGAAGGTTCATAAGGACGCCCACGTCGCCCGGGCAGTGATGGGTGCAGCCCAGGGCGGCGTAATCGTACGACGCCCCGACGCTGACGAAATTGCCGCCAAGGCCCTGGTAGCAGAAATCGATTTTCAGTTGCTCCAAGGCCCGTTCCACCAGGAACGGGGCGATGCTGTGCACCACCGGGATCATGCCCGAGGCGGCCATGCCGGCGGCCAGGCTGATGGTGGCCTGCTCCAGGATGCCGATATTGATCGCCCGGCCCGGATGGGCGGCCATGGCCCGGCGGAATCCGAAGACGCCGATGTCGCCGAGCAAAAGCGCCACTCGCGTGTCTTTACCAAGCAGATCTTCCAGGACGGCGACAAACCGTTGACGCATGCTCACGACAGCGACTCCAGCAGTTCGGCCAACTCCTCGGCCTTGGGAGCGCGGTGGTGCCAGGCGGGGTTGTTTTCCATGGCCGGGCAGCCCTTGCCCTTGACGGTCCTGGCGATAACCGCCCGGGGCGTCTCCGCCGCGGTTTTGGATAGGGCCTGGAAAATGGCTTCGTGGCCATGGCCGTCGATGCTTTCGGTGTCGAAGCCAAAACAGGCGAATTTGGCGGCCAGATCGCCCAAACCCAGGGCGCGGTCCGTGGAATGGTTATAATCGACAATCAGGCACAGGTTGTCCAGACGGTGGTGGGAAGCGAGCAGGGCGGCTTCCCAGACCGAGCCTTCGTTGGCTTCGCCGTCGCCGATGAGCGTGAAAACGCGGCTGGGCAAATTTTGCAGCCGAAGGGCCATGGCCATGCCCACGGCCATGGGAAAACCGTGTCCGAGAGACCCGGTGGAGCTTTCCACACCGGGGACCTTTCGGCGGCAGGGATGGCCGCCGAGCATGGACCCGAACGAGGCGAAGCACCCGATTTCCTCGGCCGGGAAATAGCCCGCCTCCGCCAGCATGGCGTACAACCCGAGGCTGGCGTGGCCCTTACTCAGGACAAAGCGGTCCCGGTCCGGGCGCTGCGGCGCGGACGGGTCATGGTTGAGAACCTTGTCGTAAAGCACCCACAGGATGTCCAAAACCGAGAAGGCGCTCGGGATATGGCCTTCCTGGGCGTCAAAGGAAGCCTGGATGATGGTCCGTTTCATGGAAAGCAACCGCTTGTGCATGTGACGCCTTGATCCTTGGGGGGCTGTTCGCGTGTTGTCTTTCTCTTGGTACGGACATGGCGAACGGTCGTCGCGAAATAGAGCGGACGCCCACCGTGGATTGCCTGAAATTTGCAAAAGACGTGCCTGGCCGGTTCAAGCAACCCTTGCCATGGGAGAGATATCAGTCCGGGTGGTCGGTGCCTCCGCCGAAGAAGGAGACTTTGTACGGAGTCCGGCTGATGATCATGAGGCGTTCATTCCTTTCGTTGTGATGTCAGGAGAAAGCCGTCGCGGCGGCTAAAACCGCTCGCGAAGTTGGGCGCTTTGCATTGGACCTTTTCAACGCAAGAGACATGCCTCCCTGACCAAACGTTTCCCGTCGATTCACGTATTTCCTGGGTACCAGTTTTGATCGAATTTGTCTAATCGGATGCCCCAAAAGCGGCCGTTGGTAAGGTCATGGGGGGTCAGGATCGCATCCACGTTTTGGAGGCATGCGCTTCCAAGGCGTCGTAGGCCGCGAGATTTATCCGCAGCAATTGCAGGCCGTCGTAAAAATCCGCGATGACCAGGTCGCCCGAAGAGCGCAGCAAGTGCATATCGTTGGTCCTGCCGATTCCCAGATCCAGCCGGGGGGCCGGCGCGAGGTATCCCCGATGGATCGTGAGGCTTTGATGCAAGCGCTCGGAAGTGACGGGGATGTGGTCAACATGCAAGACATAAAGCAGCCGCCTGACCGGATGGGGGGCGATGATCCGGGGAAGGGCGATCGAAGGGTCCGCGAGGCGTTCAAGGGAATCGCCTTGGAGATTGGTCCGCTGCACAATGGACTTGTGCATCACGCTCATATTGAGAACGCCGTTGGCGGCCTTGACGTCAGTGATGTATTCCGAGTCCTGCACCTGAACGATGTCGCGGATGTCGAGACTGGTTTTGTCCAAAACGATTATGGAATGGCAGGGGGCGTCCAGGAAGAAAATGTTTTGTCCATCCCCGGAAAGGGCGCAGGGCGTAAACATCTGGGCCCCGGATCGAGCCGTCAAGGGTTGCCGTTCCAGGAGCCGGCCTTGGCCGTCCAACACGTCGATGGCGGCGAAAGGGCGTTTGTCCAGGAAATACAGGGTGGCGTAAAGCATGTCTTGCGCCGGGTCGAACCATACGCCGGAGTACAACGTGCCGTTCTTGCCCAGCGGCCGCAGCTCGCCGCTTTCCATATCTTTGAGGTACAGCGACGCGTTCCAGTTGGCGTCGTAGCAGGAAGCGTAGAGCCGGGACTTTCCGTCCGATGTGAGCACGCGGGGCGTCAGCGGCGGCTGGGGGCCGGGCAGGGGCATTTGGGACAGGATGGGCGTCTCCGGGGGGGTACAGAGCCGTACGCAGGCCGGCAACGAAGGGAGTATGGCCGGCCACTGGAGCAATTCCCGCAACTCGCGTCGCAGCCCCTCGATCTTGTCCATGCAATAGGCGGCGGCGGTGTCGAGGCTGAGGCTTCGGGCCGCCGGCGGGGTATGGAACAGGACGAATTCGCCGATGTGCCGGAATTTGAAAGATGCCTTGGCCACCTTGCGATCGATGTTCCTCAGCGCCCGCGTCCAGGAAAATAAAGTCGCATCGGCGTCGTTATCGCCCATTGCGCCCAGGGCTTCGAATATCTCCTTCCACTCCGCGCGCGCCGGATCAGGGGGGCGGGAGGCGCTGGCGGGGGATGACCCGAACGGGGGGCACGCCCCGGAGATGGCCCGGGAGACCGGGAAGGAGGATTCCGGGAACGGACTTGGGCTTTGGGCGGTGGAAAGAATAAAGGGCTTGGGAGCGGTGATGCCGGCGTTGTCCAGCAAAATCGCCGCCTGTCCGGCCGCGACTTCGCCCGCCATGGTGAAGAGCCGGGGAAATTCTTGCCGGTTGGCGAAGGGCCGGCCCGTGACCGGGTCAAGCCGCAGCTTGGTGACCGGATCGACGGTCCAGAGGGTTTCCCCGCCGATCAGGGCTTCGGCAAAGTCGTATTCGGCGCCTGAAGCGGCCGCGACCACGGCCGCGATCACGCCGTCGGCCGGCTCCGGCAGCGGGCAACGCAATACGCCCGAAACACCGTCTTTTACCGGAAATTCCATGCCCGTGCCCAAAAGCGTTTCGGTGAACGGCCAGAGCCTTACGGATGCGTCCCTGGGCAATCCGCCGATGTCAAACGATACGGTTCTCTTGGGACCATCCCCATGATCGAGGCGGCCCCGGACCGAGGCCCGCGAAAGATAGGCCGGTTCCAACTTGCCGCTGGCCGCCTCCGCGACCCGGCGGGCCCGGAAAGGGCCGTCCCAAAAGAATAGCGGCTGAGATCCGGGGTTTTCGGCTTGCGCCGGGCGCAGGCGCGGACATGATGAATTCGGAAAAAAGTCCAGGGCATAGAGCCTTGGTTCCTCACTCCAGACCTCGTATTCCCGCCAGTCCAAGAAGAACGGCTTGCTGAGTCGGTATCGTTGCCGGTCCAGGGCCAGCCCGGACAGGAGGCAAGCGCTCCGTTCGCGGTCTTCGGGAAAGATGAGCATGTCCAGGCCCAACAGCAGGTAGGGCACATGGCACTGGACGGGATGATCGCGTATTTCCCGTAGACTGGCCAGGAAGACGCCGTCCTCCGCGCTGCTTTCGCGCCAGGCCCGGGCCAGGGTGGGCATGTCCGGCGTCAAGCGCAGCCAGTCGGCCACGGCCACGACATCGTCGGGAGCGATTTTGTTTTGGCGCAGCAGGGCGCGCAAGGCGCCCCTGGCGCCCGGTGGCAGGCCATGGACGCTATCCGGAGGGATACCTTCGGCCCTGACGACCTCGACGCCGGTCTCCGCGAGCATCCTGGCGACCTCAAGCGAGGGGGTGACCACGAACAGGCGCGAGCCGGGCGGCGGCTGCATGGGGGATGGCCCGGCAAAGGGGAGCCGTTCGCCGCGCCATTTTTCAAGAAAAAGTTTTTCTTCGGTTTTGGTCTCGAAGAAAAGGGGCAATATGATGATCATGCGGTTTCGAAATCGAACAGATTGTTGTTTATGATGGCTTCGGCGGTGCGCAGATCGTCCACCGTATCGATATCGACGCACATGGCCGGATCGTCGAGATAGTGGATGTAGGGCCCCTTCGGGGCCGGAGCCAGCCGATGGCCGGCAACACTGCCGTATGGGCGGAAACAGCCGTTGCCGTGCCTAGCGCGGAAAGTCAGCGGGAAGGCGCGGTCGGCGCTCGCGTCAATGCGGTACAGGGGCGCCGCGTCGATGCCGATCCGCCGGACGGTTTGCACCGATTGATGGCCGTCATGGAGCATGGAAACCATGTGGTCGATGAACGCCGGGGTCCTGAAGGGCGAGGTGGTGAACAGGAGCACAACGGCTTTTGGGTTGTATCCCTCGCTCATGATGCGGTCCTGGGTGTACTGGAGGGCCATGCCCAGGTCGGCCCGGTCTCCGGCGAGTTCGGCCGGCCGCAGGAAAGGCACCTCTGCGCCGCAGTCCACCGCCACTGCGGCGATGTCCGGGTCGTCCGTGGAGACCACGAGCCTGGTGATCAGAGCGCTCCGCAGAGCCGCTTCGATCGTATAGGCGATCAAGGGTTTGCCGCACAGCGCAACGATGTTCTTGCGGGGAATCCCTTTGGAGCCTCCCCGCGCGGGTATGATGGCCAGGGTCTCTTTTTTCGCGAGCCTCATCACAAACGCCTTCGTGTTGGCGGCTTTGACCGGCCTTGGCGCGCACCGTGGACCGGGATCAGGCAAAGCCTGGGGACTCTGAATTCGAGGCGAAAGCATGCAACATGCGAGCCAGAAGCTTACTCCGGAACGTGCGCCATGGGAGCCGACGAGACCCGGGATATGCGCGCCTTGCCGGGATGAGTCCGTTCAAGCCATCGAAAAAGTATCCTCTGTGAAAGAAGCCTGTCAAGAATTCGTCGCTTTTCCCGACACGCGGACGTAAGCCGCAGGCCAAAAAGTCGGTGCCTCCGGCTGAAGCGGCGACGATTGCCGCCAGCCCGCTCGGTTTACAGCAAAGAAGGGAAGATATAAATATCCTGGGTTCATGATTGGAGGGCGACGCTCATGCCTATCTTTGACGAATATGCGCGTTATTACGACCTGTTTTACCGGGACAAGGACTACCCGGCCGAAGCCGCGTTCGTTTTGGACCGGCTGGCCGCCAATGGATGCGAGCGCTCTTCTCTGTTGGATCTGGGCTGCGGCACCGGGCGGCATTGCCTTGAATTCTCCAGGACCGTTGGGCGGGTGGCCGGAGTGGACGCCTCTTTGGCCATGGTGTCGCGGGCCATGGAGCAATGTCCGCCGGACTCGCCGCGGTTGCGTTTTACCCGGGCCGACATCCGCGAGGTCCGCCTGGGCGAGCGTTTCGACGCCGTGGTTTCTCTGTTTCACGTGTTCAGTTACCAGACCTCCAATGAGGACCTCGCCCGGGCGTTTGAGACCGCAGCCGCGCATCTGCAGCCCGGCGGCCTGCTGCTTTTCGATTTTTGGTACGGCCCGGCGGTGCTCGCCAGCCCTCCGGAAACCCGGATTCGGGCTATCGCGGCGGGCGACGAGGAGGTGCTGCGCATCGCTGAGCCACGGATGCAGCATGAGTCCGACACGGTGGACATCGGGTACAAAATTATCGTCAAGAATCGCGTCACGTCGATCTGCCGCGATTTCGAGGAAACGCACCGGATGCGCTATCTGTTCAAACCCGAGCTCGAACTGTTCGCCCGGGCAGCTGGCCTGGCCGTCGTGGAATTCGCGCCCTGGCTGCGGCCCGCCCCGGTCGGCCTTGGGGACTGGCTGGTCTACGCCGTGGCGAAAAAATGTCCGTGACCGGCAGCCTGGGCTGGCCGTTTTGCCACCGGGATGCGCGCGTTCCGTCCCGGGGTCCGGTTTACCGGCGTGTGAACCGTCTTTGGCTTGAAAATTGCTAAATATATAAAACCATGCAAACTGTGTCGGCGCTCCACCTTCAAACAAGCCGCAAAGCCGTGGCCATGGTCGCGGCCTACGCCTGGATCAATATTTCGACGCCGCCGCTGATGACCGCCCGCTACCTCACGCAACGGGGGTACCTGGTGGATCTTTTCATGGATGCGGACGAGAGGATCGAGCGCATGGGCCTGAACCTGCCCAAGCTCGACTGGGAAGGATTTACGGTTCGCCTGACGCCTCAGGCGGTTGCGCCCGGGCCCGAATTCCGGTTCGCCTCGGGAGCGCGCCTGCCCCGGGAGCATCAGGCCGTTCTTGACGCCTACCCCGTGCCCCCACGGGATTATGGCTGGATCATCGGTTTTGATCCGGGCGGACTTGTCCGGGCGGCGGCATTGGGACAGATATGGGGCGTGCCGTACGTCTACCACTCTCTTGAAATTGCCGATGCGAACGCTCCGGACAAAGCCCTGGAGGCCTGCCTCAGCCGGGAGGCGCTCTACACCTTAACCCAGGACGATCTTCGCGGGGATATTCTCGCGGGGCTCAACGGGCTGGACCGGGACAGGGTGTTCGTGTCCCGCAACAGTTCCCTCGGCGGCGTGCTGCCCGAAAAACACCGGCGGTTCCATGAGCGTTTCCCCATCAGGGATCGCAAAGTCGTTCTGGCTGCGGGCACCCTGTTGCCCGACCATTGTCTGGACGAGATCATGCGTTCGGTCGGCGGCTGGCCCAAGGACTGGGTGCTGGTCATGCATGGCTGGATTCCGGACGAATCCTTCAAGGCCTGGGTGTCGGATTTCACGGCCGGCCGCGACGACATCTTCGTGTCCACGGAGGTGGTTCCCCCGGAGGAAAAATTCGCGATTTTCCAATCCGCGGACGTCGGCCTGATCTTTTTTAATCCCAGGGACATCAATATGGCTTCCGGGGCGGGCTCCGCAGGCAAGTTCTACGATTGCCTCCGTTGCGGCGTGCCCGTGATCGGCAACGATCTGTTGGGGATGCGCGATTTGGTCGAGACCAGCGGCTGCGGCCTGGTGGTCCGGGACGCCTCGGAACTGCCGCGGGCGCTGGAACGGATTGGAAGGCGCTTGGAAGCTTTCAGGGCGCGTTGCCTGGATGCGTTCCCGGAGTACGAGTTTTCACGCAGCTATGCCCCGATCCTCGAGCACACCGAGCGGGTGCTGCAGTCACCGGATGGGTTGGATGCGGGGAGAGCATGGTGCTGCGCATCGTGAAGTACGCCTTGGAGGCGGTCCGGCGGCCCGGGCCGGTTTTCCCAACAGTTTCCTGAAGGCGCAGACCGCCTGGAACGATATGTCAAATATTTCAGTGGTCATCCCCACGTTCAAGAGGGAGCAGTCCCTGGCCGTCACCCTCGAAAGCCTGCGGGAGCAAACCTGTCGCGACTTCGAGTTGCTCGTGGTGGACAACGCCGCGACCCCGGCCGCCGAGAACGTCGTGAAGGCGTTCGCCAGGACAGCCCCGTTTGCTGTCCGCTACCTGCCTTGGCCTCGGGGAGGACTGGCGGGCGCGAGAAATAACGGCGTCGCCAATGCTTCGGGGAATATCGTGGTTTTCACCGACGACGATGTTTGTCCGTGCCTCCGGTGGATCGAGTCGTATGCCCGGGCGTTTGACGCGCATCCGGAAATGGCGGCCTGCGGCGGCCGTATCGAACCGCTTTGGGAAACGCCTCCTCCCGACTGGCTTCTCGACTACATCGGCGGCCAGCCTTTTTTCGGACCGTACGCGCTGATGGATCAAGGCCCCATGTTCCTCATGGGCAAGGATGTCTGGTTTTTCGGCGCCAATATGGCCCTGCGCGCGGAGATATTCACTTGGACGGGCTTTCATCCGGAGATTCAGGACGGCAGAACCATAGGCGACGGGGAAGCGGGCCTCAATGAAGATCTGTCCCGGGCCGGACTTTCAATCGGCTACGCGCCCGAGGCCGCGGTCCGCCACCGCATCGGGATCGAGCGCATGACCCCGGAATATATCCGCCGTTGGGCCTGGCATTTGGGGGGCAGCCTCATGTACCGGCAGTGGCGGGGCAGGCGGAGGAAGCTTTTCGCGGCCCTGTGCGGGGCCTGGCGCATCGTAAGAGAATTTTCCCCGGCTTGGCTTCGCGCCCCGTTTTTGAAAAATGATCATTCCCGGCGCGCTCTCGACCTGGGAGCCCGGGCCGCGGAGGGCTGGTGCCGCCTGGCCTACCTTGTCTGGCTCTTCACCGACCCGGCGGTCCGCAAGGCCCTGGATATGAAGGAATTCAGCGTATGTCCGCCGAACGGATGAAATGGAGTTGCCAGGCCAAAGCCTGGACGCCGGCCTATTTTCAAGAGCGCCAAGCCATTCTCGAACGGGCCGTGGCTGACGCCGCGCTCATGGAGCGCTTCACTTCGGGCGATCCTCTGCCCGCCGGTTATGGCGCGGGCTTGGACGAACGCTGCGTGGAATATCCCTGGGCGCTGGCGCATCTGCGACCGGGAAACGAGCGCCTCCTGGACGCCGGGTCGGCGCTCAACCATCCCTGGCTCCTGGACCAGGCCGTTTTCTCGGGCAAGGATTTCCACATCCTCACCCTGGCGCCCGAACCGTATTGTGCCTGGCAAAAAGGTTTCTCTTACATTTTTGCCGATTTGCGGGACATCCCGGTCCGCGACGGCTTCTACGACCGGATCGTGAGCATCTCCACCCTGGAGCACGTTGGTTTCGACACCAGCCCTTACACGGGCGGGACGTCCCAGGCCGAGCCCTCGTGGCTGGCCTACCGGGACGCCTTGGCCGAACTGCGGCGCGTGCTCAGGCCGGGGGGGGAACTCCTGGTGACGCTGCCGTACGGACGAAAGGAGAACCTGGTCATCGCCCAGCAATTCGACGCCGCGGCTCTGGCCGGGTTCGTGGAGGCCTTCGGCCCTGGCCGGGCCGAAATGGAGTTCTTCAAATATTCTCCCGAGGGCTGGCAGCGGGCCGGGCAGGAGCAATGCGCCGGGAGCGCTTACGTCCGCTGGGCCATCGACTTCTTTCTGGACACCGTTCATTACGACCTCGCCCGGGCCGTCCCGGAGAGCGATGGCGCGGCGGCCGCCCGGTCCGTGGCCTGCCTGCGCCTGGTCAAGAAGGCCTGACGCCCATGATCGAACAGATAGCAAGCAACGATGCAATCGTGGCCATCATTTTAAGCCCAATGTTCGACGAACCGGGCGTGCATTTCTTCACGCCTGCCGAATATTCCCAGCAGCTGGCCTACATGCGCCGTCCGGAAGGCCACATCATCGAGCCCCACTACCATCATCCCGTCCTGCGCAACGTGCAGATCACCCAGGAAGTCCTGTTCATCCGCCGGGGCAAGGTGCGCGCCGATTTCTACGACGACCGCCAGAACTACCTGTGCAGCCGCGAGCTGGGGCCGGGGACGGTCATCCTGCTGGCCGCGGGCGGGCACGGCTTTACCATGATCGAGGAGTCCGAGATCATTGAGGTGAAACAGGGACCGTACATGGGAGAAAATGAGAAGCAACGGTTTTCCGGGATTTCCGTCGAAGAGGTGCGCCTGAAGGAGGAACATGAAGTTCATCCCGGTAAATGAACCGCTCCTTGACGGCAACGAGAAGCGCTATCTGGCGGAGTGCATCGATTCCGGTTGGATTTCATCGGAAGGTCCTTTTGTGGCCAAGTTCGAGAGCGAATTCGCCGCCGCCGTGGGCCGGCGCTTTGGCGTGGCCGTATGCAACGGCACGGCCGCGCTCGAGGCCGCGGTCGCGGCCTGCGGCATCGGCCAGGGCGACGAGGTCATCATGCCCGCCTTCACCATCATTTCCTGCGCCGCGGCCGTGATCCGCTCCGGCGCGACCCCGGTGCTGGTGGACAGCGATCCCGTGACCTGGAACATGGAGGCGGGAAAAATCGAGGAAAAGATTTCGCCCCGGACCAAGGCGATCATGCCGGTGCATACCTACGGCCTGCCCGTGGACATGGACGTGGTGGAGGATTTGGCCAGGCGATATGACCTGCGCATCATCGAGGACGCGGCTGAGGCTCACGGGCTCGCCTATCGCGGCCGCCCCTGCGGTTCGTTCGGGGACGTAAGTTGCTTTAGTTTTTATCCCAACAAGCTGGTCACGACCGGCGAGGGGGGCATGATCGTCACCGACGATGCCGGCCTGGCCGAACGCTGCCGGAGCCTGCGCAACCTTTGTTTCCAGCCCGGCAGGCGTTTCGTGCATGAGGAATTGGGATTTAATTTCCGTATGACCAATCTCCAGGCGGCCTTGGGCTTGGCCCAACTGGAGCGCCTGGACGCTTTTGCCCGGCGCAAGCGCCGAATGGGACGGCGTTACCGGGAATTGCTCGATGGCCTGCCGGGGATCGTCCTGCCCGCCGAAAGCTCCCCGTCCAGTGAAAACATCTATTGGGTCTTTGGCCTGGTCCTGGACGAGGGGCATCCGCTTGCCGCCCAGGAGGCCATGCGGCGGCTTAACGAGCTCGGCATCGGGACGAGGCCCTTTTTCTGGCCCATGCACGAGCAACCGGTATTGCGCGAGCTCGGACTCTTTGCCGGTGAATCGTATCCCGTGGCCGAGCGACTGGCCAGGCGGGGTTTTTATCTGCCAAGCGGGCTGGGACTTACGGACGAAGAGCAAGAGCGCGTCGCCCGGGCCTGCCGCCGGGTGCTGGGCGAACAGGGAGCGGCCGCATGAGGGTTTTGCTGGTTGGCATCTACGACACCAATGCCGTGTCTTTGGCCCCGAGGCTTTTGGCTGCCCATGCCGCGCGAGGCGATTATGGGGAGTCGGTGAAGTTTCTCACCCGGGAATTCTCCATTTTCAAGGACGAGCCCGAAGACATCGCCCGGGCTATCAACGCCGAGGGGGCCGACATCGTCGGGCTGAGCGCCTATGTCTGGAATATCGCCTTGATCCGGGCCGTTCTGCCGCTGCTTACGGGACGGATCATACTCGGCGGTCCCCAAGTCACCGGGGTGGAAACCAAGCTTTTGGCCGAAAATCCCGCTCTGGACATGGTAGTCACCGGCGAGGGCGAACAGGTCCTGGTGGATCTGATCCAGGCCCTGTGTGGGCGGGGGGAGCTTGCCGCCGTGGCCGGGCTCACCACCCGGGAGTTCCGGAACGCTCCCGCGGCGCAACCTGTCGACTTGGCCCTGATTCCGCCGTTTTACGGGGATATTTTTCGGGATCATCCGGATCTGGGCTGGATCGCCTTCCAGACCTCGCGCGGCTGTCCGTTCGGTTGCCGCTATTGCTGCTGGGGCTCGTCGCGGGCCATGCGCTATCACCCCCTGGAGCAGGTGCTAGCCGAACTCGAGGTCATTTTGGCGCAGCCCTCCATCACCTCTATTTATTTTTGTGACTCCGACCTACTTTTAAACAAGCCGCGAACCAAAATCATCCTGGAGCGCGTCATCGCCTCGGAGCGCAACGTCGATGTCCGTTTCGAGTTCAACGCCGAACATCTCGACGACGAGGTGTTGGGCTATCTTGAACGCATGACCTCCAAGGAGGTCAATTTCGGCTTGCAGACAACCAACCCGGCCGCGTTGCAAGCCATTGGACGCCGTTTCGATCCACGGCGATTCAAGGAGAATTTTGATAAAGCCTCGGCCCGGTTCGGCGACCGGATCACCATCGATTTGATCTACGGTCTGCCGGGCGATGATTACGCCGGGTACAAGGCGTCCATGGAGTTCGTCTTGACGCTTGGCCGCATCGGGCGCGTTCTCACCAATCCGCTGCTGGTGCTGCCCGGTTCGGAATTCTTCAAGGAACGTGAGCGCTACGGAATCGAGCTTGGTGGCCGGGATGGATTCGCGGTGCGCCGGACAGGGACCTTTTCGGCTGCAGACATGGATTTGGCCCGCGCGTTGTCCTTTTGGGTGGCGGTGGTTTTTTTGAATACCAAACTGCGCGACGCGGTGACCCAGGCGGCCAAGGCCAGGGGATGGGCCGTCACGGATACGCTGCTGGCGTTTGCGGACATTTTGCCCCCCGAACTCAAACCCGCGCGCTATCCGGACATGGTGCCCAGCGAGCGTGAAAATTTCCGTCAGCGCAACGCCGCCCTGGCCCGGGTGATCGCCGGATATGACCATCTGGTGGCTTGTTTCGTGGAAGCGTTCCAGGACGGGAAGACCGGGGATCTGGCCGATCATTCGTTGGCATACAGCGATCAGTACGTCAAAATCAAACGGTTCATCGCCAGCGACGGGGCATAGCGCATTTCCACGGCTTGATTCTTGATTTATTACGGAGGCGACGATGAGAATGCTCGTGGTGGCGGCGCATCCCGACGATGAATGCCTGGGGTGCGGCGCCAGCCTCGCCAGGTTCGCGGCCGAAGGCTGGGAAGTGCAGCCGTTGATCCTCGGGGAGGGTCTCGCCTCCCGCCCCGGCGGGGCGACGCCGCAGGAGCTTGAACGCCTCAAGGAGCAGTGCCGCCGGGCCTGCGCCGTTCTCGGCGTGCGTGAGCCCCTGTTCGCCGGGCTGCCGGACAACCGCTTCGACACCGTGCCGTTTCTTGATATCGTGCAGACGATCGAGGCGCATCTGCGCGCTCTTCGTCCCGAGCGTGTGCTCACCCACCACGGCGGGGACTTAAATATCGACCACGCCCTGGCCTGCCGGGCGGCGCTCGCGGCGGCCAGGCCCTTGCCCGGTGGCGTCGTGCGCGAGATCTGGGCGTTTGAGACTCCGTCCTCGACCGAATGGTTTTTCGGTTCGGGCCAGGCCTTCGAGCCCGATACCTTCGTGGACGTCGGGGAGACCCTCCATCTGAAGCTGGCAGCCATGGAATGTTATGAGAGCGAAAAAAGAGGTTTCCCGCATCCCAGGTCGGGCAAAGCCCTGGAGAGCATCGCCCGCCGCTGGGGGGCCGTGGCCGGGCTCGAGGCGGCTGAAGCCTTTCGCCTGCTCAGACGACTGATATGACAGATGCCCGCATGCACAACAGGCCTTCCCTCCTGGCCGTGGCCGAATCCGCCTCGGATGTCGAGGCGCTCGTTGCCGGCGGGTTTATTCCCGCGCCGGGCGGGCTGATTGTTTGCGGTCTTGAGGCAGCCAAGGCTTGTAAGGATCGCGGCCTGGCGTATGAGCGTCTGGACCTTTGGAAGCGATTCGAGGATATCCCGCAGACCTTGCGCGAGAGCAAGAACATCTCCACCAACTGGTGGAAATGCCCGGAGATCGCGGCGCTTTGCCCGTGGTTGGGGGATTATCGCGGCCTGGCCATGGGAGAATGCCTGGAACTGGTTTTTTACCACGTTGCGGCCGCGGCCTTAAGCGCGCTTCGCGCCGCGCGCCGCCTGCTCCTGGAACGACGGCCCGATGCGGTGGCGCTCCTGCCCGGCCCGGAACCGGCGGCGGGGGGGGAATGGGACGGCTTTTTTGTGAACCCCAAGCTGCGGGCCGTGGAGCAGGCCGCCCACGCCCTCGGCATACCCGTGTTGCGGTCCGGCCCGTCCGCTCCGGAGATTCCGGCTGCCGAGTCCTGGCGGCCTCCCGTTCTCCGGGAGCCGATGGCGGCCGCTTCCCTGGGCGGTCTGCGCGGGCGCGTTTTGGTGCATGCCGAGGACCGGCACGCGGACCGTCTGATGCCTCTTTTCATCCGTCTTCATGAGCACCGTCCCGGCGAAGTTCTTTATCTGTCCCAGGACATGAGTTCCGGTTGCCGCGAGTTCCTGGCAAGCCGAGGGGAAGAGCCTTTCGACCCGTGGTCTTTGCTTGAACCAGGCGATCTCGCGGACATGGCTGCGATGCACGGCGCGGCGCGCGAGGTCAAAGGCCGGCTGTGGACCGTGCTGACGGGCTGGATCAAGGACCGAACGGATGCCGGCGTCGGACTGTGGGAGCTCATGCGTTTTCAGTTCGATTGGTTTGTCGAGCGAGGACTGCCCGAAACACTCATGCGTCTCACCATTGCCGACCGGGCCCTGGAGCATTTGGAACCCAAAGCCCTGTTCACCTCCATCGACACCACCCGCAACGACCAATGCTGGATCCAGGCCGCCAGGAAATGGGGCGTACCCAGCCTGAGCCTGATGCACGGCACCCTGTTATCCTTGCCTCTGCCCGAACTCTGGGGAACACCCCAATCGGACGTGATGGCGGTCTGGGGACCGATGACCCGCGAGTGGTGCGTGCAAGCCACGGGCAGGCCATCCAACGCGTTTCCCTGCGTCGGATTGCCGGTTTTTGAAAAACTGGAGGCCGAGTTCGCTTGCCTCGACCGGGCGGCGCTGCGGCGGCGGACCTCCTTGGACCCTTCCAGGCCCGTGGTGGGATTTTTGTTGAGCATGGGCGGAGGGGGCATGGAACAGATGCACCTGGGTTTCGAGGCGCTCATCGCCGAGGTCTTCCGGGGCTTTGCCGGGATAGAGGGGATTCAGGTCCTGATGAGGGGACATCCGTTCATGCTCGGCCTGGGCGATATCGACCAGACGGTGTTCCACGGTAGGCCCCCCCTGTTTCATCCCGAACTTTCCATCCCCGAGTTCCTACGGGTCTGTGACGTTGTGGTGGCTCAACCCACTTCCGTGGTCCACGAGGCCATGCTCTTGGACATCCCCGTGATCCATTGTGGCGTGCATATGGCCGAAGAGCTGCAATGGTGGAGACAAGGCCACGGGTTGCCCTTTGCCGATGACGGGGATCAATTGACCTCAATGCTTCAGCTTTATTTGGCGGACGGTCCGGAGCGGAAGACTTTGCTTGAAAGCCAGCGCCGGTTCAACGAGCGCATGCTCGGCCCGTTGGACGGCCGGGCCTGCGAGCGGTTCCTTTCCGTGCTCGACGGCGTTATCGCCGGGCGGGCGGGTAACCGAACCGGCGCATGAGATCCCCCGCGACCTCCTCGATGTCGCGCAGTTGGGCCGGGTCCAAGACGGAGCGCCAGTCACTGGCTTCGTCCGTTCCGGCGAACCCTTCCGGCTCGACGACCAGGTCCTGGCCGGTGACCTTGCGGGCTTCGCCCCGATAGGCCAGGGGCGTGTCCTGGCCGGCGCGGGCCTTGGCCAGGGTGTTGCGCTCCACCATGGCCCGGATTTGCGCCGCTGAAGCGGCCAGGCCCAGAAAGGCCAGGGTGCGGGCCAGTTCGGCCTCGGGGGCTGCCAGGAGTTCTTCATAGCGCAGTTCCAGGAAGTTGACTTCGCTTAGGATATCCGCGGCAGACTGGACCGCGCCGGTGTGTTGCGCCCACATCCGCGCCGCGTCCCGGACCGTGGCGGGAGCCCAATCCGCGCCCCAGGAGCGCGAGGCCCGGATCATGGACAGGGCCACGTCGCGGGGGTCGCGCACCAGGTGGATGATGCGCGTGCCGGGGAGCAGAGAGAGAATTTCCGGGAGGTACAGGGCGTGGGACGGGGTTTTCTCCACGAAGAGCTGACCTGGCTCGAGAGGGGCGAGCATGGGTCCAAGCAGCATGCCCATGAAGGTGTTGAGGCTGGTGCGGAATTCCTCCTCGGTGAGGTAGCAGGCCAGGCCGAGCACGCCCCGGCCGGTGGGCCGCTTGAACGTGTTCCAGTTGCGCAGCAGGGGGGCCAGGTACATGTCGAACAGGTCGGACTCCTGCCCTGTCCGTACATCGGCATGCGAAGCCAGGAGTTTTTGCAGCCAGGTCGTGCCGCTGCGGGGCGATCCGACGATACAAACTAGGCGTTGTTCGCGTGATATGGGAAAGGCTTCTTGCACTATGCGGCTCCTGCGAAAAAGGATGTTGAAATATTGCGTATTTTTTGCAGATAGGCAACCTGGCCGTCTCGATGGTCAGCTGGTTGGCATGAATTTGGCTTAAGAGATTTCCGGGACGGACCGGGGTTTGCACCCAGGTACTGGAGAGGATCAAGCCAGGCCGTTTCGGCGCCAGACAGGCGCAAAGACATAAACCCATACGGGAACAGGTGCTTTATGTTCGACGATTCCGTTATTCTCATCACCGGCGGCACGGGCTCCTTCGGCAAGGCTTGCGTGCGCAGGCTGCTCATGCACCATAAGCCGCGCAAGGTCATCGTCTTCAGCCGCGACGAATTCAAGCAGCACGAAATGGCCAAGGAGTTCCCTTTCGAGCAGCACCCCAATATCCGCTTTTTCATTGGGGACGTGCGGGACAAGGACCGCCTGCGCAGAGCCCTGACCGGCGTGGACTACATCATCCACGCGGCCGCGCTCAAGCAGGTGCCCACGGCGGAATACAACCCCATCGAAGCGGTGAAGACCAATATCATGGGAGCGATGCACGTCATCGACGCCGCCATCGACCAGGGGGTGAAAAAGGTCCTGGCGCTCAGTACCGACAAAGCTGTCTGTCCGGTCAATCTCTACGGCGCCACCAAACTGTGCTCGGATAAGCTCATGGTGGCCGGCAACGCCTACTCCACCCTGACGCGCTTCTCCGTGGTGCGGTATGGCAACGTCATGGCCAGCCGGGGCAGTGTCATTCCTGTCTTTCGCGAGTGTCGGGCAAGCGGGGAGATACCGGTCACCGACCCGCGCATGACTCGTTTTTGGATCACGCTGGATCAGGCGGTGGACCGTGTCCTCGATACCCTGGGCTTCATGAAGGGAGGGGAGATCGTGGTGCCCAAGCTGCCCAGCATGAACATCATGGACCTGGTTCAGGCCGTGGCCCCGGGTTGCAAGGTCCGCATCGTCGGGATCAGGCCAGGGGAAAAGCTCCACGAGCTGCTGTTCATCCGCGACGAAGCCCGCAGCACCTTGGAATTCGATGGCTATTACCTCATCGGCACGCCTTTTTCGCATTGGCTCCAGAACGGGGAGGGGTTGGCAGGAACTCCGGTGCCCGAGGATTTTGAATACAGTTCCGAAACCAACACCTGGAAGCTGGGAGTGGAAGAGCTTCGCCGGAATCTGGGGGACGCATGATTCCCTATGCCCGGCAGGTCGTTGACGAGCAGGACGTGGAGGCCGTGGCGCGGGTTTTGACCTCCACCTGGCTGACCACGGGTCCGAAGGTGGAGGAGTTCGAAGAGGCCGTGGCCGAGCGCGTCGGGACCAAGGAGGCCGTGGCCGTAAGCAGCGGTACGGCTGCCTTGCACTGCGCCATGCACGCCTTGGGGCTCGGCCCGGGCGACGAGGTGATCGTCCCGGCCCTGACCTTCGTGGCCACGGCCAACGCGGTTTTGTATTGCGGCGCGACCCCGGTGTTCGCCGACGTCGAGGCGGATACGCTGCTGCTTGATCCAGGCAGCGTCCGGGAGAAAATCACCAAGGCGACCAAGGCTGTGATCACGATGGACTACGCCGGGCAACCCAGCCGGTACCGGGAACTTCGGGAGATCGCGGACAAGGCGGGAGCGACGCTGGTGGCGGATAGCTGCCACGCCCTGGGCGCGCGCGACCAGGGCGCTCCGGTGGGCTCTTTGGCCCGCATGAGCGTCTTCAGTTTCCATCCGGCTAAGCATATCACCACCGGCGAAGGCGGCATGGTCACTCTCGACGATGCGAATTTAGCCCGGCGAATACGCTCTTTCCGCAACCACGGCATCGACCGCGACCTGCACAGCCGGGCCGCTTCCCGCACTTTTCGCTACGAGATGACGGAACTCGGCTTTAATTACCGGCTTTCGGACATCCAGTGCGCCCTCGGTCTTTCCCAGCTGTCGAGACTGTCCGAATTTCTGCGCCTGCGGCGGGAAGCCGCAAAGGCGTATGACGCAGCCTTCATGGACCACGGGTTGATCGTCCCGCTTTCGGTGCGAGGCGGCGTGGAGCACGCCTATCACCTGTATGTCGTCCGAGTGGATTTCGACCGCGCCGGGATCAGCCGCGAGGAGGTTTACGCCAAGCTTTTGGACCTGGGGATTGGGGTCAACGTCCACTACCTGCCCGTCCATTTGCAGCCCTACTATCGTCGGCGTTTGGGCACGGGGCCCGGGTTGTGTCCGGTCGCCGAACAGGCCTACGGAAAGATTCTGTCCCTGCCGATGCACGCCGCCCTCGGCCAGGACGACGTGAGCCGGGTCGTCGCCGCGATCGGAGATATCTTTCCCTGCTGAGAGGGAACGACCGGGCCTGGTCTTTGGGCAATGCACGGGAAGCTTGGCCGGTCATGCACTCTTTCTCTAAAAATATTAGTTGCGATAATATTGAGTTGGAGAAGCAAAATGCCACAAATAGTTGTAGATCCCGTCCCTGATGTCATCCGCATAGAGTCTTCAGGGCGGTGTAATTTCAACTGCACTCATTGCATAAATGGTAATGCGCCAGTGCATAGACCTATTATGAGTTTTGATGAATTTCGATTTATTTTAAATAGCTTTATAAGCGTCCATTTGATTCCGCGGGTTGTGGTGCTGTATCACGGTGGAGAGCCACTTTTAAATAAAAATCTAGAAGAGTTTGTCGTGTACTCAAAAAATATTGGAGTTAAAAAAACAGTAATCACCACAAATGCAAGCTTATTGAATGAAAAAAGATCTCAATCAATCATCAAGTCAGGGCTTGACGAGATGAAGGTCTCATTTGATGGTCGATCCCAAGAAGAGAATGACGCGATCCGTAAAGGAGGGAAATTTTCTAAAGATGCCATCAATGTCTTGACGCTATTGAAAATGAAAAGGGAGATGGGGGTGACTCATCCGGATGTGATTATATCAACTGCTCAAATTCTTGACAAAGATGAGATGATCGATACCGATGAGCAATACATGAACCTTTTTTCCCGTTCTCCTGAATATCTGACTAATTATTTTTCTGAGTTTAAAGATGAGGCCATGTTCCGAACTTTTCCCGCCATGGTATGGCCAATGTCAAAGATAAATAGCAAGTATTCATTTCGTCGCAGTCCCATATTGCGTACCAGGAATGATTATTGTGCTGAATTGTTTGAATACATGTCAATAATGTCAAATGGCGATGTCGTTTCATGTTGTTACGATATATCTGGCAAGGTCGTGCATGGTAATATCTTTCAAGCGGACCCCGTCAAGATATGGCATGGCGAATCATATTCAGAATTTAGAAATTCTTTCAGAACGGGAAGATATGGAGAAATGTGTTCTAGTTGTGTTTATTCGAGTGGATGCTATTTGCATTACGTCTAGTTTTTATTCGATGTAACTGGAAATTTTGAATAGAATGGTGGTTTATTTCTTGATGTATCCCAATTGTTGACTTTGTTGATGGCTGTCCACGTTCTGAATTGGGAAGATACAACCCTTCGCATCAATGTCTTTTCTTGGGGAAATCGGTTGGGGCAGGATATTCGCTCCATCGACGAAACCCTGAGAACACGGGTCTACCCCTACATGCGGAAGATGTCGCCCAGGTTGCCGAAGCCCTGGCTGATATCCTCTTGAGTTGAGCGCCGCGTCCGAGCCCGCCGGTGCGCGCGAGGCGACCGGCGCCGAGCCGGCGGCAAGGTTTCCCCTTCGCCCTTTTGAAGATGGTCAGCGGTCCAGCGCGGCAAGGCAGCGGTGCATGATCTCGGCGCGTTCCCAATCCTCGGGTGTGTCGATGTCCTGGACCAGGTGACGGGGGATGGGCACCGGGACGGCATCGCTGGAGAAGAGCCTGCCCTCGGCCAGATATTTGACCGTGTCCACCCAGTAGAACTGGCCGGCGTCGTGATAGGCTTCGGGCAAGTCCTGGGAGCGGGTTTCGTGGTATTCCGGCCAGACCATGGTCAGGCGTCCCCGTTCGTCGCGGCGCAAGGCCCTAAAGATCGTCGAAGGGAAGGTGGTCACCGTGAAGGCCGAGGTTGCCGTGTGCTTGCGGAGCAAGTCAAGGCCGCGGCGCAGGTGGAGGGGATCGATAAACGGCGCGGTTGCGTAGATGCAACAGGCCTGCTCGGGCAAGGCGTCGTTGGCGCGGAGCCATTTAAGGGCATGCAGAAAGACCGCGTCCGTGCCGGTGAAATCATCCGCCAGTTCCGGGGGTCTCAGGAACGGGGCCTGTGCGCCGAAGCTTTCGGCCACCGCGGCGATGTCCGGGGAATCGGTGGATACGATGATCCGGTCGAAGATCCCGGCTCGCATGGCCGCCTGGATCGAGTAGGCGATGATCGGGCGGCCGGCGAACAGTTTGGTGTTCTTACCGGGGATGCGCTTGCTTCCGCTTCTGGCCGGGATGATGGCGGCGATCATGGTTTTCTCGCATCATGCATGGTCGGCTGTCTGGTCTGTTTTGGGAGTGCGGTAGTATTGCGTCTTGATGAGCCTGTCTCCCAAATCAAGATTGAGCGCGTCATTGCATCGCTTCGCTCCAGCCAGTACGTTTGCCTGGAACTCTTCATCGCTCATCGAAGTCATATTGACATAAAGATCTTGTCTGTCGCCGATATTGAGAAGATACTCCTCCTCGTCGGGGATATATCCGTGGGATCTGGCGTAGTCGTATATCGGAGACCCGGGCTGGGGCAGGAGATAGCCGATGGAAGGATAGACGCCGTTTTCCGCGCAGACTTTAAAAGTGTCGGCGATGGTTTCCGGCGTTTCCTGGGGGAAGCCGAAGACCAGGCTGGTGAGGATTTGCATTCCCGCTTGTTTGAACAGCCGGGCCTGACGGCTGAACGCCTCGACGGTGATGTTCTTGTTCATGGCCTTGAGTATATCCGGGTTGCTGGACTCCAGGGAAAAGCCAGCCCGCATGCATCCGGCCGCCTTCATCTTCTCGATGATGGCGACATCCTCGTCGAGATCGAACAAAGTAGCCCGCGAATTGGCTTCCCAATAGAATTTTTTACTGGAGGCCAGCACGGCGTCAACAAATTCCAGTGTCTGCTTTTTATTGAAAAACGTCAGATCGTCGGAAAATGCGATGATATTGGCGTCGTATTTTCCCACGAGGCTTTCGATTTCAGCCACGATGGAGCGCGGAGAGCGGACGCGGTAGGGCATTTGCTTGAAGGCATGGTAACAGAAGGTGCAATTGGCGATGCAGCCCCGCGACGTGCTGATGTAAATCATACGGGCATCGCTTTTGGGCATGGGCAGGTTGTCGTCGACCTGATCCGGCGTGTTGCCGATATAGGTCGTGATGTCGAACAGGTCGTGGTTTATCCAGGGCAGGGAGTCGAGATCCTTGATGGCCGGCCTGGGTGGGGTGCAGTGCACGCGTCCGTCGTGGAGCAAGCCAATGCCTGGTATCCGGCCCGGATCTTGCCCGAGTCGCAGGCAATCGAGGAGTTCGATGATGGTGTGGTCGCCCTCGGAAAAAACCAGGTAGTCAACCTGGGTCCGGGTCAGAACGATATGGGGGATCGAGGAGGCAACGGTATTGCCCAGGATGATCTTGGCCTTGGGATGGATCGATTTGATCAGGGAGCTGAGGCTTTTGACATACTTGTACCCGGTCACGATGCAGCCCATGCAGACCACGTCGTAGGGCCGCCTGGCGATGGCCTCTTCGATCTCGGCGGCTGATGGCCGATGGGCGTCAATGTCGAGCAGATCGAAATGCCAGCCCGCGTTATGGATGGCCGTGGCAATGTAACCCAGGCCAACGGGGAAGAGTTTGATTTTCGATTGCGGGCGCAACGAGATGTTGATCAAGAGGATGTTCATGGAGAATGAGTCCTTTTGCTCCTTGCCGCATCAGGCGGGATGCCTTCGGAGCGAATAATAGCCATCATTTCGGAGCCTGCCAGGGCGAGCGAAAGGTGTCAGACACGGCTTCCCACGAAGGTAATGTCTTGATGATATGCATATACCGATCCAAGTGGAATTGTAAATTGGCCGGACCACCATGCGGCGGGCGGGGACGATCGGTTTGCGTTGACGGGTGTTACAGCGGATCGGCCAGGTCCGGGCAAGGCCTTTGACGCACGAGGTGGAGGCAGGGACAGCCATGGACCGTCTTTTTGCCGTGAAGGACAAAGCCGGCCTTGGCAAAGGCCTTTTGCGACCTGACGTTGTCTTCCTTGATCAGGGCATGCACCAGGCGGTCCGGGGTTTCGGAAAAATAGCGATTCAGGCCGCGTTGCAGCAATATCGGGCCCAGGCCCGCTCCGCGCTGCAACGGGTCGATGCTCACGTCCACCACCGCCTCGTCCAGGCCGTCGAGCCGGTCGAAGCGAACCTGCCCCAGGGGACGATCGGCTTCGTCCACGGCGATATAGATGACGCAACCCGGGCCTTGCAGCTTGCCAGTAAACCAGCGGCAATGATCCTCCCAGGGGATGGGGCGGTTGGAGAAAGCCATCGCCCGCGTTTCCGGATCGTTGGCCCAGGCGAACAAGAGCTCGCAATCCTCGGAGTGCGCGGCCCGCAGCTTCATATTGCCTCGTGTTGTCAGCCGGACATGGCATGCAGGTAATTCGCATGCTGTAATCAGTCAAGATACGGGCCCGAAGAACAGGGCCGATGGAATACTGCTTGCATGAATTTTGCCTCATGGTTGCGCTTGGGCCTGGCCCCCTGGTTGGGCTTCAAGGGGTGACTGGACAAGGCTTGACAATCAACGCGATAACCGGCTTAATAAATACGAGGGCGCATATGAGTCATCCCTCTTGGTAGCTGCTTAGGCCCTTTATGAAAGTATTGATCATCAATCCACCTTCTCCGAAATTCATTAAAAATGAAGAAAAGCGCCTGTTGCTCGGCCCGCTTTATCTGTTGAGTGCTCTGCGCAATGTGGGACATGAGATTTCTTACATTGATTCCGAAGTGGAAAAAATCAATATTGGAGCAAAATATGCGCTTCTGGAGTATATAAAGGACGTGAAGCAACGCATCGTCCGCTTTGCTCCGGATGTTGTCGGCCTATCTCTTCATTTCTCCGGGATTCTCGAATCCGCCTTGGAAGTCGCCGGGGTGGTCAAGGAGATTTCCCGGGAAATCGTCACGGTCATGGGCGGCCATCATCCCACCATCTTTCCCCAGAACATCCTGCGCGAGCATGAGAACGTGGACTTCATCCTCAAGGCCGAATCCGAGGCAACCTTGGTTCAGCTCCTGGATTGCCTGGAGCATAAGTCGGATTATTCCGGCATCGACGGACTCGTATTCCGCCGGGATGGGATCATCGTCGAGAACCCCAAGCGAGGGTTCATTGAGAATGTGGACGATTTGCCCATGCCCGCCTATGACATGGTGGACTTCAAGGACTACCACTTCGACACCTCTCGGTGGTTCAACCCCAAGGGACACCAGATCAATTTCTCAATTCCCCTGCTGACCTCCCGCAGTTGTCCCAATCGTTGCAGCTTCTGTTCCATGTATCTCATGCACGGACAGAGTTACCGCATGCGCAGCGCCAATAGTGTGGTGGATGAGATAGAATATCTCTACCATACCTACGGTCAACGATATTTTTCCATCACCGATGACAATTTTACCCTGAACAAGGGGCGCATTCTGAAGATGGCCGAAGAGGTCAAAAAGCGTAAATTGGACTTCCAGTTCGATGCGGTCAATGGGATCGCTATGAATACCTTGGACGCTGAAGTGATGGACGCCCTGGTGAGTATGGGGTTTATCCGTACTTTTTTTGCCGTGGAAAGCGGCTCTGAATTTATTCGAGTCAAGGCCATGCGCAAAAAGTTGAGCCAGAAGAAAGTTTATGAAGTCTTCGATCTGGTTCGAGATTATCCGCAAATTCGTTACACCGTACTCTTCATCATCGGTTTCCCGGAAGAAACAGAAGAGAGTCTTCAGGAGACTTACGATCTAATCAAAAAGTACGATTTCAAGAAGGTGGCCATCGGTTTTGCCATCCCGTATCCAGGCACGCAACTTTTCGAACAGGCCGTTCGCGACGGGCTGCTCACCGTGCCCCTGGAAAAACTTCATGAATTCCCCGCGCTGTACAATTTTTCAAAGGAACCCCTGCTGCGGCCTTACAATCTTGCCCCGGCCAAGTTGGTCGCTTTCAGGGAGCGGGCTTACCAGGAAGTCAACCTCAAATATAATCAGAGTACTAACTATTAAGGTAGCCATGTCCATAAGTTTCAAGCCGGCTGGGCGCACGTACCAGCGTACCCAAGAAGCCCTGTCCCAAGCCAAGGCGCTCATTCCGGGCGGAACCACCTTCAGCAAGGATGTCTTGTTTCGCGATGGTGAAGCTCCCTTCGCCCTGAAGCGAGGAAGGAAATCCACGGTCTGGGACGTTGATGGCAACTCCTATACGGATTTCATCATGGGTTTGGGAGCGCTCCTGCTGGGCTACAGGCATCCCGACGTGGATGAGGCCATCCGGGAGCAACTTGAATCAGGCATTGCTTTTTCCCTCATGCATCCCCTGGAGACCGAAGTCGCGCATTTGCTCTGCGAGATGATCCCTTCAGCCGAGATGGTGCGCTACGGCAAGAACGGTTCGGACTCCACCTCGGCGGCCGTGCGGCTTTGCCGGTTCGTCACCGGCCGCGATCATGTTTTGTTCTGCGGCTATCACGGCTGGCATGACTGGTACGTGGCCCAGACTTCCCGTGCCGGAGGTGTTCCGTCCGTTCTGAAAGGTTTGGCGCATCGTTTTGAATACAACAACCTCGACAGCCTCCAGGCCCTGTTCGCGTCCCATAAGGACGATGTGGCCTGTGTGATCATCGATCCAGTGAACCGGTGGGCCCCAAAAGACGGTTTTTTGCACGAGGTCCGGGAAATGGCCCACGGACATGGCGCGCTGCTTGTCTTCGACGAGGTGGTCACGGGTTTCCGCTTTCACCGGGGAGGAGCGCAGGCGCAGTACGGGGTGACTCCGGACTTGTCTTGTTTCGGCAAGGCCCTGGCAAATGGCATGCCTCTATCCGCGTTGGTGGGCAAGGCCGATATTATGCGCCGGTTCGACGACATCTATTACACCATGACCGCCGCCGGAGAGACGTTGAGCCTGGCAGCCGCCAAGGCCGTTCTTCAATTCCTGCGGAAAAACGACGTCACGGGTCATATCGTGGGACTGGGCGCTCGGCTTAAAAGCGGGCTGGAAGCAATCGTTGAGAAATTGGGGCTGGAAGGGGTCATTGAGGTCCAGGGCACGCCCCATCGGCCCATCCTTTCAATACGGCAGAGCCCCATTTTTATGGTCGACCCGGAAGAGCATTCCTTCAAAATGGTTTCCTTTCTGGTTAAGGCTTTGTGCGCCCAAGGGTATTTGTTCAACACCTCGCATTTCATATCCTGGGCGCACGGCCAAGAGGACATTGAGGGCTTGCTCAAGGCCCACGAGCAAACGTTGGCCCAATTCCAAGAGTTTTTTTGCTCAAAATAGCCCGGTGGAGTGGAAAGTATTCATTTGCATAAGTTCTGCATGATTCGCCAGGCAAAGGATGTCTTTATATAGACGGGAACCTCTGTTCCGGTACAGGCTTTGTTGCCGTATCGCCTCATTGCCATGGATAACTTTTTAGGAGCTCGATTCAAATGTGGATGACTCTCGATAGCATCAATCTCGAATTGACAAGCAAATGCAATCTTTCGTGTAAGTTTTGTCCTTTACGGGATGCGATATATCGTAAAAAAGGAATCGAACTCGATTATGCAACATTCACATCAATTATAGACCAGGGTGTCGAGCTCGGCCTGAGTCGTGTTTATTTATTTTTATTCGGTGAACCGCTTCTATGCTCATGGTTTGAAAAGGGTGTAAACTATTGTGCTAAAAAAGGTATTCAAGACATACATGTAACAACAAACGGCGTATTGCTTAATGCAAAGAACTCTGAAGTGATACTTAGGAATGTTAGAAGTTTAACCGTTTCCATGACCGGAGCCACGCAAGAAATATATTCAAAGTTCCAAGGTCATAAAAGCAAGGTAAATTTACAGAAAATAGAAAGTAATATACTTGAGTTTATCGATCTTAAAAATCGACGTGGCCATTATGTCGATTTTATTTTAAGTTATATATTGAATTCCGATAGTCTGCCGGGGTGGCGTAATTACTATGACAAGTGGATCGGTGTGGTTGATGAGATTGTATTTGCCGATTTACAGGTTTACAATTTGTCAGACTTCAAGTTGGGAGATCACAATATCAGAAACTGTAATGAGGTTATTGCTAGAAATAAATTAAATTTTTTGTCAAATGGTGATGTGACCCTATGTTGTGAAGATTTTAACGGGGAACTTTCACCGGGGAGCATACACGAGAGAAGTTTGGAAGATATTTGGGATGATTTGCAAGTCAAAAAAATGAAAAATAACCTGCTGTCACTGACATATAATCAGTTGCCTTCTGTTTGTAGAAATTGTTATATGATCTGTAGATATTTAAATTTCATTACCACGAGTCAGGTGAAATCAGCAGATAGAATGCTAAGTTATCTGGATCACTATTTTCCGGATGCAAAAATTGCATTATATGGCGCCAACTCGGTGTCGGCAGCAATGCTTTACACCCCTCGGTTTTCTGAAAAAATTGTGGCTGTCGCGGATAGTTACAATATTGGCCGGTTTATAGACAGGGATGTAATCCAGATGGAAGGTCTGGAGCAAATAGATTACGACATATTGATAGTAAACCATGAAAATACAGGGAAAAATGAGTGTTTGACGAAGAATGCGTTGTTTGAAAAAATCAAAGCACTTGATGGCAAAAAGGATAAATTGACCATATTTCATAGCTCTGCCGGTGGGACCGATCTTAGAGGGAGTGATGCGATGCAAATGCACCGGCTTGTTCGTGACTATAACTAGTAAATGCTAGGATTGAATTGTGAAACATTTGAATCGCATTCATTCTTGTCCGGTTTGCGACAGCGAAAATATATACAGTTTTTTTGAAATCGATGATTTTGGTTACTTCAATGTGCCAGTCAACCCTGCAGATAAGGAGAAGCTTCTTGATCGATTTTCAATGAATGACTTAAAGGCGCCGATTGACAGCGCATTGTGTCATGATTGCTCTCATATTTTCCTTCAGACTTTGCCAGATCCCGCGATACTTCAAGAGTTATATGAAAATCATTATAATTATGCTTCACCAATCGAAGGGACAATCCAGCCGACTCGTGAAGATTACTTTATTGGCGTTTTTGAGGATTTCGTAGGACGTCATCCTGAATTCGTAGCCGGTATGGATTTGCTGGAAATCGCATGTAACGATGGATATATAATATCGAAGCTGGCAGGCAAGGGCTTTAAACCGATCGGGATTGATCCCGGGAAGGCTGCCGACATCGCCAGACGCCATGGCCTTAATGTAATAAAACAAAACTACGATCCTGCATTATTTGAGTCCCGTTCTCAAAAGTTTAATGTTATCATTTCGCGATATTTGTTAGAGCACATACAAGATTGTAAGGTGTTTCTCAGGTCAATATCCCGGAATATATGTAATGGCGGCCTTCTTGTTTTTGAGGTTCCTAATATGTCATTTTACATTGATACGGGACTTACAGAAACATTTACATTGCAACATTATCACTATTTTAATGGAAATTCACTCGGACGGCTGTTCTCGGAGTCTGGGTTCCTGCCGCTCAATATGATCAATAACAAAGAAAGCACTATTATATTTGCACAACATTTTCCTGATAATACTTTCGGTATTCAGGATGTTAATATTGAAAAATTCGTGTCTTATCGGCACCACTTTGAGGCACACAGACTGGAGACACAAAAAGCACTGGCGTCCTTAATCGATCTTGATAAAAAGATTGCCTTCTGGGGTGCCGGAGGATTTGCATACATGCTGTTCCTGGTCTATGCTGTCCCGTCCAGAATGATTGAATACATTGTTGACTCAGATGTACGAAAGCATGGCATGGGTTACATCGATCACGATATTAAAATTGTTCCGCCTGGTAAAATATTAGAAGACAGTATCGAATGTGTGGTGATATCGTCTATGTTTAGTGACAGTATTGTCAGGCAGTTGGGCGAGATGCAATACAAGGGTACGGTTCTGGTCTTATATCCGCATCCCCAATTGATTACGATGTAACAGTGCACGGAGTTCAGTACGGCAGAGCTTTTTGGAGTCTACCTGGGCGGACGAAGCGGTCCGGGCGAGGATGGTCTCGGGCCTTCCCACGGCCGTCAAATTTTCGACAACGTCCGGATGGCCGGGGGCAGCTTTGCCATGGGTTGCAATTGAGTCGCGCGGTGGTATATATTTCCCCTAAGGGCATCTCCCTGAAAGTCAGAAAACCCGCTCGGGGCTTCGTCTTTCAGGCCTGTGCGCGCCTTGGGGCGATTCCTTGGGCAGGCGTGCGACGCAGCCGAGAAGAATCGTCGCCGAGGGATGGGCAATGAATGTGTTTTTCCGTTGCGACGCTGGGCCGGGCTATGGGTTCGGTCATCTTATGCGTTGTATTGCCCTGGCTCAGGCCTTTGACCGCCTGGGCTTGGCCGAGCCGGTCTTTGTAGTGCGGGATTTGGATGGCGCCGCGCTCCATGAAAAGCTGACCGCCGCCGACGGTTTTGAGTTGATTTTTTTGCCCCAGGCCGCCCGGGGTCTCGATTTTGACCTTCCCGCCTACAGCCCGTTCGTGCCGGGCGATATCGTTGTCTTTGACAACTATGACGTCCTCACCGCCCAGATGCGGACCGTGAGGGAACAGGGCGCCCTGCTCGTCGCCGTCGACGATCTCGCCGACCGGCGTTTCTGTGCGGACATGGTCATCAATCAAAATCTCGGGGCAAAGGAGTTGGTCTACGATGCCTCGCCCGGAACCCGCTTCCTGCTCGGCCCCCGGTACGCGCTCCTGCGCCGCGGCATGCAAACCCCGGAGAAGAGACGAACCTCCCCGCACCCGAAGGTCTTTGCCTGCTTCGGGGGAGGGTATTTTTTCCCCCGCATCCGTGGCGTCCTGGAGAACCTGCTCGCCTTGGACGCGTCGCTCGGCGAGCCGGTCGGTCTTGATTTCGCGCTGCCGGACATCCCGGAGCAGACCGAGGGCGTACGTAGCGCCCTGGCTGGCTGCCGCATGTTCGCGCCCAACTACATCGTCGGCGAACTGGACTTGTCCCGGCACATGGCCGGGGCCGACTTGGCCGTGACCGCCGGCGGTTCCATGGTCTTTGAATTGGCCCACGCGGGGGTGCCGCAACTGGTCCTGGCTATCGAGGCCAACCAGGAACCAACGGCCAGGCGGGTCGATGCGGCGGGTCTGGGGATCTGCCTGGGCAAAGCCAAAGAGCTCGATTCCGCTTTTTTTACCCGGACGTTCATGGCCTTGCTCGGCAATCCGGGCAAACGGCGTGAAATGTCCATGGCTGGCAAGGCGCTGGTCGACGGGCGGGGAGCCGAAAGGTCCGCTGAAGCCATAGCCGCGTTGCCGCGGCCGCAGGCGTGAAGGGAGGCGCGGTGAAGATACGTCCTTATCTAGACGGCGATGAAGCCGGCATCCTGAATTTGGACAGGGCCGTTGAGGAGCACCCCTGGAATCGGCGCGACCTGTCCAATTGGGTCTGGAAATACCGGGGGCCGAATCCGGCCGGTTCGCCGCTGATTTATGTGGCCGAGAACGATGGCGAAATCGTCGCCCATTTCGCGATCATGCCCATGCGCTACCGGATCGACGGGCAAACCGTGCTGGGATCGCATTCTTTGGCCATGATGGTGAC
>Ga0326727_10003766_pt1 | contig 47647 bp, 43 predicted proteins | sample MB2enrmetagenome_FD_207643 | JGI IMG/M metagenome (GOLD analysis project Ga0326727, IMG submission 207643) | Lab enriched peat soil microbial communities from McLean, Ithaca, NY, United States - MB29MY | ecosystem: Environmental > Terrestrial > Soil > Wetlands > Peat | place: USA: New York... | reverse complement strand
CCGGTAGCCAACCTTAGCGTCATCATTAACGTCGTCCATAATGTCAGCGCGAAGCCTCCTGCATCACGCACGACAATCACAATCCGCCCTGACTGAGAAGAATGGTCAGGGACCACCGCTTACCGTCCGGCTTCGGTGCTTTGGTCGATTTTCGTGCCGTTTGTAGGGGTTCTGGCCTTGGCCGCCGCGCGGGAGATGGCGCTGGCAGCGGCGGCCGAGTTCGGCCGCTGTTCGGCCTGATGCTGCTCAACGGCGTGCCCGGCGATTTCATTGAGGTGCGCGAAGCGCTTCACGGTGGCTTTCGGCTTCGCGCCGGCGTTTAAGTTCTGCATTTTGCTTTCCATCTATTTCGGGAACCGGCGCCGTCACGGCGCTGGGGTTGGCGTAGGCGTCAGGCGGCGGTCACTTTCCCACCCGCCTTGGGCAGAGATTCAAGATACCGGTCGAGACTTTCACGATCGATAAGCAGCGTGCGGCCATCCTTTTGGCCTTCGATCTTACCGGTGGCTAGGTTTCGATAGATCCCGGCGCGGCTCATCCCGCTATACTGCTCTGCTGCCGGCACTCGTAGAAAACGAGGTGTCACTTTAATCTCCTTTCAACAGCCGCTCGGCGTTGTGTCTCCTGGACGCTCCCATGCACACCTGAATAGAAGCAAGAATTGTTTCCCGGCTCGTCAGGTTTTTCAGCCGATATTCGCCCCGCCGCGCGGCGGCAATTAAAGCAAATCCAGCGGCCCAACATCGTTATTCGTAGGACTGTTCACCCGACTGCTCGCAGGCCAAACCCGCAACCCGTCCTCGCCCGGCGCACCCGGCCCTGGACGCCGTCGTGGCCCCGCTAGTGGCGCTGGCGAACCAACTCACGGCGACAAGGGCAGCCAGTACGTCGGCAGAGCATCCGAGTCTGGACGACAGACCCGTCCCCGGCGGGTGACGGCGCAATTCTGGAAGATGTCTCCACGAGCGCGGCAGTGCCGAATATCGCGCCCCGAGCAGCGCGGCTGCAGCATGAGCAGGCTGAGCATGGCGATCACCGCCAAGCGCCGCGCCATCGTGCCGATGACGGCCGACCTGCGCGAGGTACTCGAGCGGGCCAAGAGGGCGCGCCAGACGGATTACGGGGTGGAGTACGGCGGCAAGACGGTGCCGAATGGCCTGCGCTGGTCCTTCGCCAATATGTGCGAGCGCGCCGATCTCGGCTGACGCCCCACGCCGCACCATCTGAAGCACTCCGTCGCCAGCTGGTTCGCCATGGCCGGCGTGCCGATCGACCAGGCGGCGATTAATGAGGCCGGTCGACTTCGTGGCTTAGAGGTTCCGTCCCCTCGAAAGCGTTTCTTACTTGCATGATCGCCTTCTAGCCTCGGGCCATGCCACAGCACATGCCCCACGCCCTCGAACGCTCATCAACCGCGCACAGGTGGATCGATCATCTGCGCCCGTCCGTCGGGCCGGTCATCCGGCAGACCAGGGCGCCGCCCTCAGAGGGTACGATTGCCCGGTACAAGGCGGCGACGAAGCGCATGATAAAGTAAGGAAAGTCGCCCGAGCGTACGAGGGCGACACGCTGGGCACGCTGGGCGGCCCCGGATCAAATCTGACAAACCACCAAAGCAATACCGCCGCCCGGCCTGCCGGACGATGTACTGGAGCGACCCAGGCACCTCGACCTGCCCGACCTATAAGCGAAAGCAGGAGTACAACAGCGACGCCGAGATCGTGACTCGTGGCATAGGCGGGACTTGGTACTGACGTACAGCTCCAAAGCCGCGCCGCTAAGCGCGGTTCAATCTGTGAATTCGCAAACGTCCAGCGCGAATTTTTTCGCGCTCTGTTTCAACCCAGACCTCAAGCATACCCTCGCATGGAAGCGGTAATGGCGATATGGGGATCGTTTGAACGGCCTTGATTTGTGTTGCTCCTTCGGCGTTTTCAATAACCGAAGGCGCCTGTGCCTCAAATTTAAACGCCTCTACGCCGTCCGGTAAAATGATCGTTGTCACTAGATGCTGAATAGGGTCGGCAATGTCGGAAATTACCAAAACCATAATTCCAAATTTTGGCAATAAAACCGGAAAGTCGGCATCCACAGAGAGGTCGCCACCCAAAACGCCCATTAGCGATAGTTTGTTACCAACTTCCAGCCGAATATCATCGCAAAATATACAACTTGCTACACGTGGATTTGGCATTTTACTAACCAGACTAAATTGCGTATGACTTCACAAACATTCTTTCTGTGGAGCAAAACCCATCCGTAGTCGCTGTATTTTTCAGCGAATTTGCAAATTTCATTTCTAACGTTACAGGCGCAGAACACATAGTATTTGCTTCTACAATCTTCACTTCCGGTACGAGAAAATTAGCAAGAGGATCCCTGCCCATAGCGGTAAAAAGATCGCAGAGTGTACGTAGCGTGATATTCCCCGGACCATTGAGCCGCCGACTGATTACACTCTCGTTGACACCTAGCGTTTCAGAAAGCTCCCGCTGGGTTAGGCCATTTTGAGCTTCTTCGTTAAAAGTCTTTTGAATGGCCGCGCGTATTTGGCGTGAAAAGTGAGCGAACGCTTTGTCAAAGGGATCAAGAGCGATTTGAAATGACATCAGACAACCTCCCTCCAATAATGTGGTTGGGCAAAAAACTTACTAAACTCTGCCGGAAACGAACGATTTCCGCGATAAACGGCGCATAGTCACGCTTCAATGGAAGCTTCCGCTTTTCCGCACCAGAGTGAACTACAAAATAGTTTACATCTGGAAACCAACCAAAAAGCCGAATGTCCGGTGTTTTTAATTCCCAGACCCCTAATTCCAGAGGTTCCAGGCAACCGACGGCCGTTTCTAAGCATCGAATGTCCGTGCCGTAAGCTAAACCGAGACCATCTCGAAAACCGTAAAACTCAGCCTCGAGTTGCTCAGCAGCTGTCCCGCTTTCAACGCGTTCAGGCACGATACCCGGCAACTGGGCATTTGCCCAAGCTATAAAGTCTTTTGACCCATACACATACCTCCACTCACATCTGCCGTAGAGCGAACCAGTGTACTTTTCCAGGTTCGCAGCCGTACAGGCTTGATCAACACTTGCTTTATATGTCAAGTCGCAGGGACTAGCAACGGCCTCGAGCATCATTTTTCGGCGGACGCGCTGTGAGAGCTGCTTAGTGTTGGTGGGTAGATTTGCCATCTGGGCCTCAAGACTTCTAGGCGGCATACTGGAACAGCCACAAACCTACAGTCAAACGTCCCAGCGCTGTTGTTCCCTTGAGCGAATTCTCTTGAGGACCGTCGGACCGCTTTAGGGTCAAAAGCGCAATCTTAAATTGGTAGAGAGGTGCAGTGTTGAAAATATTCCTATATCAATTTGGGGAGGGTGGGCAAAAAATCACAATACCATCTGTGCTCGGCTCGCAGATCAACCACCCAATAAGACGCGAAGCTCAAGGTCAATAGGTCAAGGAACCATTCCCCGACAACCGGATGGCTCGGTACCGTCGTGGCTTGCTGGCTTGGAGCGACGTTCCAGCTCGGCGCCACGTTGCGGGCAAGGTTCACGGCCCACAGCAGCCGGCGGATGGCGTCAGGAGGAGTGTATGAGGCGTATCGGCCACACATGCCAGCAGGCTACGCCATTTTGAGAGGACACGGGCGATTCGAGCGCGCCAGTTAAAGGCCGTCCAAGGGTGAACCGGGGGCAAGAATCCAGCATTGTCCCGCACCGTATAGGCAGTAAATTGGCAGCACGGATCGTAATCCGTAACAAACATGCTCTATAAGCGCTTGAAAATGCTTGGCGTCCCCAAGGGGATTCGAACCCCTGTTACCGCCGTGAGAGGGCGGTGTCCTAGGCCTCTAGACGATGGGGACTAAAGGTGGACGCCTGCTACGCTGCTCCGCGTGATCAGTCAAGCCGGGGCGGCGTCGGTAATGAAAAAACCTGCCGAAACACGGCCCTGCCAGCTTTCCGCACGCAGATATCCGGCCAGATGCAGCGGCGCGCCGCCTGCGCGGTCCAGGGCTTCGGCCAGCGGGCCATCCTTGGCGCGGAACAGCAGCGCCTTGAGCCGTCCGCCGCCTTCGCCCTCGACCATGGCGCGAATCGTGCCGCCATCCTTGCCGATGCGGTCGGATTTCACCACGCGCGCGCGCGGCAGTACGAAGAGCGGCTCTGCATTGCCCGTGCCGAAGGGGCCCAGCCTGGCCACCATCTGCGCCAGAGTCGCATCAGCCCCGGCCACGCCGAGCACGCCATCCAGCATCAACTCGGCCGTGGCGGGCAATTCGGCGGCCTTGGCCAGGCGGGAGTTCAGGAACTCATGCAGGTCTCCCAGCGCCGTCTCGTGCGCCGAGAACCCCGCCGCCATGGCATGGCCGCCGCCAGTGGCCAGCAGCCCGCTCTGCCGCGCCGCGATCACCGCTGCGCCGAGGTCGATGCCGGGAACCGAGCGGCCTGAGCCCTTGGCCATGCCCTCGGTAATGCCGGCGACAAGGGCAGGGCGGTTGAACTTTTCCTTCACTCGCCCGGCGACGATACCAACCACGCCGGGGTGCCACCCTTCCTGCGCGAGCAGGATGACCCCATGCCCGGCCTCGACCTGCGCCTGGGCCTGGGCCATGGCGTCGGAGGTGATGCCAGCCTCCACCGCCTGGCGCTGGCGGTTCACCGCGTCCAGGGCCTGGGCCAGTTCGGCGGCCAGAGCCTCGTCCTCGGCCAGAAGCAGGCGCAGCCCCATATCGGCCTCGGCAATGCGGCCGGAGGCGTTGATTCGCGGCCCGAGGGCGAAGCCGCAATGCATGGCGTTGGGCGCCTCGGTGAGTTTGGCAACGTCCAGCAGTGCTGAGATACCCGGCCGGGCGCGGCGCGCCATCACCCGCAGGCCTTGCGTCACGAAAGCGCGGTTCAGCCCGGTCAGCGGCATCACGTCGCACACTGTCGCCAGCGCCACGAGGTCCAGGAACTCGCGCAGATCCGGTTCCGCCCGGTTCTCGAAAAACCCGCGCCGGCGCAGCGCCCGCACCAGAGCTACGCAGGCAATGAAGGTAACAGCTGCGGCGCAGATATTGTTCAGGCCGGATGTGCAGTCGAGCCGGTTCGGGTTCACGGTGGCGCGGATCGGCGGCGGCGGGCCCTCGGACTTATGGTGGTCGAACACCAGAATGTCGGCGGCGTTGTGCAGCGGCGCGAAGGCCGCATGAGCCGCCGTGCCGCAATCCACGCAGATCAGCAGCCGGGCACCGCGCTCCACCATGCCGCGCAGGGCGTTGGTATTGGGGCCGTAGCCTTCCAGTATGCGGTCCGGCACATGGTACAACACGTTGCAGCCGAGCTGGCGCAGCAGGGTGACGAGCAGGGCCGCGCTGCAGGCGCCATCCACGTCGTAATCGCCGAACACGCCGATGGTCTCGCCATCCATTACCGCATCCGCGAGGCGCGCGGCGGCGGCGTCCATGTCCGCGATGCTGGACGGGTCGGGCAGCATGGCCCGTAATGTGGGGTCGAGGAAATCGGGGACATGCTCGGCGCTCACGCCCCGCGCGGCGAGCAGGCGGCCCATCAGCTCGGGCATGCCCAGCTGCTGTGCGAGTCCTTGCCCCACCCGCTCCTCATGGCCGGAGCGCCACACCCAGCGCTTGCCCGTAAGGCTCTGCGTTATCCCAAAGGCGTGGTCATCCATCATCCCCCGCTTGAGCCGGAGATGCCGAGTCGAGGCAAGCGCTACTGTATTAGCTGGTAGTGCACCGTGTAGTCCACGGTCACATGGTCATCCTTGGCGTCGGGCGGGAAGGGCGGCAACTGGTTCTCGGAGAACAGCAGTTCCCAGGCCTGGTCCAGGAAGGGTGAGTTCGCCGAGCGCAGCAGGCGCAGTCCGCTCACATGGCCGTTGCGGTCCACGGTGAACTCTACCTCGGCGGTGCCCTGCTGGTTCTGTTCTATGGCGGCCTGCGGGTAATAGGCGTGCTCGCTCACCCATTTGGTGAGCGCTGCGTTCCAATCCGAGCCGGCATCGCCGCGCACGGCGAAATCCGCCCCTGTGAGGGCCTGCGTGTCATTCTCCGGCAGACTGAGATTCATGCCCCGGCCATGGGTGGGGGCGGGCGCCGCGCGGGCCGACGGGTTGCCGTATGACATGTCGTTCATCACGATATAGCGCTGCGGCGGGGCAGGGCGGGGGTGCGGACGGGGCTGCGGCGGCGTGGGCTGCGGCTGTGGCGCGCTGGGTAGCGTGGCCAGCGGGTTTTCCGGCATGTTGAGATTCACCTCGGCCTGGGCCTGTGGCGTGGGCGGCGGCGGCGGTGGCGGGACGGCAGGCGCTTGGGCCTGCTGCGGCGGGCCCTGCCGCACAATGGGTGGCGCCGTAGCTTCCGGGCTGCCGCCATTCTCAAACACCACGGACACGCCGGGCGGACTCTGTTCCTCCTGCACGGGTGGCCGCTCGCGCACAAACAGCACGATGCAGAGCGCCAGCACATGCAACAGCAACGCGGCACCCCAGGCCCAGGGGTGCCAGCGCGGGCGGCTCTCAGGTGCTGCCAGGCGATCGCCTGCCGCGAAATCCGCTATGCCGGACGAGGTGGTGGCCTCAGTAGCCGTATGGAGCGGAGTAGTAGGGAGGAGGCGGGGCCGCGTAGTATCCCGGTGCCGGAGCATAAGGTTGCTGAATCGACTCGCCATGTCCCACCATGCACTGCGCATAGGCCACGTCATAGCGGCCTTGGAGGGAATCCGCAGCAGCCTGGGTATTATTTCCTGCCACGGCGGCGCCGCTAAGCAAACCCGCGCCGGCCCCCACGGCAGCGCCGGTCCCCACATTGCCGGCCAACGAGCCTAACCCGGCCCCAATGGCGGCGCCGACCAGCGTGCCCGCCACGGCCGTGTTCGCGGAATTTTTCTGCGCATCAGCCGACATCTGCCCGGCATTGGAAACGCGCGACTGCGCGTAGCCCCGGCAGTTATAGTCATCTTCCTGGAACTGCGGCCAGCTCTTGCCCGGGGCAGGCATGGCCACCACGGTCGGCCCGCTCGGCGGTGCCACGCTGCAGGCGCACAGCGCCAGGGCCGGCAGCATGGCTTGGCCCAGAATATTCTTTCTCATCGGCGTACTCCAGCGTGCTGTGCACGGCATTATCCTGGCTTCGAATTTAAGCCCCTGGGGTGGGGTGGCGCAATGCAATCCTCCCCGGGCTTACAATTCGTATCCAAAACTCAAGTAACGTCGGATTACGGCAATAAAATGCCAGTTCGTGACGGCTGCTTCAGAAGTCGCTCCGGTGAGGCGTATTTGAGCACCGGAGCGCAGAAAAGCGTGGCTAGACGGCCACCGGAGTAGACTTATGGAGCAGCCGTTCAGCTCCGCCCCTCGAAGAACTCCTTCACCTTGGCGAAGAAGCCCTCATGCTCCGGGCTGCCGGCTTTGTGGCCGTGGGCCTCGCGCTCGAATTCCTCCAGCAATTCGCGCTGGCGGCGGGTGAGGTTCTGCGGTGTCTCCACGGCGACCTGGATATACATGTCGCCACGCTGCGTGCTGCGCAGTACCGAGAAGCCCTTGCCGCGCAGGCGGAACTGATCGCCTGACTGCGTGCCGGCCGGGATCTTCACCTTGGAAGCGGTGCCGTCGATGGTCGGCACCTCGATCTCGCCGCCCAGCGCCGCTTGCGTCATCAGCAGCGGCACCCGGCAGAAAATATTGGCGCCATCGCGCTGGAAGATGGGGTGCGCGCGGACGGAGACATGCACGTACAGATCGCCCGGCGGTGCGCCGCGGGCTCCTGCCTCGCCCTCGCCAGAGAGGCGGATGCGCGTGCCGTCTTCCACGCCGGCCGGAATTTGCACGGCCAGGGTCTTCTCGCGCGGCACGGTGCCGGCCCCGGTGCATACCCGGCACGGGTTGCGCACTATGCGGCCGGAGCCACCGCAGGTGGGGCAGGTGCGTTCGACCAAGAAGAACCCCTGCTGCGCGCGAATACGCCCGGCCCCGCCGCAGGTGCCGCAGCTTTCCGTGCCCGTCTTGTCGGCCGAGCCGGACCCGCCGCAGGCATCGCAGGTCATCCGGGTGGTCACGCGCACATTCGCCTTGGTGCCGGTGAAGGCTTCCTTCAGGTCGATCTCGACGGCGGCCTTGACGTCCGCGCCCGATTGGGAGCCGCCGCTGCGGCGCCCGCCGCCGCCGAACATCTGCTCGAAGATATCGCCAAGCCCGCCCTCGAAGCCGAAGCCGCCGCCCATGCCGCCGCCGGCACCCATGCCGCCATTCTCAAAGGCGGCGTGGCCGAAGCGGTCATATGCGCTGCGCTTCTGGTCATCCTTGAGGACGTCGTAAGCCTCGTTGATTTCCTTGAATTTCGCTTCCGCCTTGGCATCGCCCGGGTTGCGGTCCGGGTGATACTGCATGGCCAGCTTGCGATAAGCTTTTTTCAGTTCGTCGGCGCTGGCGCCGCGCTCAACCCCCAGCGTGGCGTAGTAGTCCTGTTTGGCCATGGCGGCGCTGTGTTCCTAACTCTGCGAATCGAAAAAAATCCCGGGGCGAACCCCGGGATTTTCATTTGTTGATTTTTAACCCCGGATCAAGCGGATTTGTTCTTGTCGTCGACATCCTCGAAGTCGGCGTCAACCACTTTCTCACCGCCCGGACCGGCTTCGCCGCCCGGCGCCGCGCCGGCCTGGGCTTCCGCCTTGTACAGCGCCTCGCCGACCTTCATCGCCACCTGGGTCAGCTTCTCGCCGGCGGCCTTCACCGCCTCGGCGCTGCCGCCTTCCAGGGCGCTCTTGGCTTCGGCGATCGCGGTTTCGGCCTCGGCCTTGTCCGCCGCCGCCACCTTGTCGCCCGCGTCCTTCAGGGTCTTTTCGACCTGGTTGATGAGGCCCTCAGTGTGGTTGCGGGTTTCCACCGCCTCGCGCCGGGCCTTGTCCGCCGCCGCGTTCTCTTCCGCCTCGCGCACCATGCGCTCGATATCGGCCTCGGAGAGGCCGCCGGAAGCCTGGATGCGGATCTGCTGTTCCTTGCCGGTCGCCTTGTCCTTCGCCTGCACCGAGACAATACCGTTGGCGTCGATGTCGAAGGTCACCTCGATCTGCGGCACGCCACGCGGCGCTGCGGGAATGCCCTGCAGGTCGAAATTGCCGAGCAGCTTGTTGTCCGCGGCCATCTCGCGCTCGCCCTGGAAGACCTTGATGGTCACGGCCGTCTGGCCGTCCTCGGCGGTGGAGAAGGTCTGGCTCTTCTTCGTCGGGATGGTGGTGTTGCGGTCGATCAGGCGGGTGAACACGCCGCCCAGCGTCTCGATGCCAAGGCTGAGCGGGGTGACGTCGAGCAGCAGCACGTCCTTCACGTCGCCGCGCAGCACCGCGCCCTGGATGGCGGCGCCGATGGCGACCACCTCATCCGGGTTCACGTTGCGGGCCGGCTCCTTGCCGAAGAAGTTCTTAACCGTCTCGATGACCTTCGGCATGCGGGTCATGCCGCCGACCAGGATCACCTCGTTGATTTCGCCAGCGGTCACGCCGGCGTCCTTCAGTGCGGCGCGGCAGGGCCCGAGCGTGCGCTCGATCAGGTCCTCAACCAGCGATTCCAGTTTGGCGCGGGTCAGCTTCAGCACAAGATGTTTTGGTCCAGAAGCGTCCGCCGTGATGAAGGGCAGGTTGATCTCGGTCTCCTTGGAAGAGGACAGCTCGATCTTCGCCTTCTCCGCCGCTTCCTTCAGGCGCTGCAGCGCAAGCTTGTCGCGGCGCAGGTCGATGCCCTGGTCCTTCTTGAACTCGTCGGCCAGGTAATCGATCACGCGCTGGTCGAAATCCTCGCCGCCCAGGAAGGTGTCGCCGTTGGTGGACTTCACCTCGAACACGCCGTCTCCCAGTTCGAGCACCGAGATGTCGAACGTGCCGCCGCCGAGGTCGTACACCGCGATGGTGCCGGCGTTCTTCTTGTCCATGCCGTAGGCAAGCGCCGCGGCAGTGGGCTCGTTGATGATGCGCAGCACGTCGAGGCCAGCGATCTTGCCGGCATCCTTGGTCGCCTGACGCTGCGCGTCGTTAAAGTAGGCCGGAACAGTGATCACCGCCTGGGTCACGGTCTCGCCGAGATACGCCTCGGCAGTCTCCTTCATCTTGGTGAGGATGTAGGAGCTGATCTGGCTCGGCGAATATTTCTCGCCCTTGGCCTCGACCCACGCATCGCCGTTATCGCCGCGCGCGATGGTGTAGGGAACCAGCCCCTTGTCCTTGGTCACGGTCGGGTCGTCGTAGCGGCGGCCGATCAGGCGCTTGACGGCGAACAGGGTGTTAGTTGGGTTGGTGACGGCCTGGCGCTTGGCGCTCTGGCCTACGAGACGCTCGCCGGAATCGGCGAAAGCCACCATCGACGGGGTGGTGCGGGCGCCCTCGGAATTCTCGATGACGCGGACATCCTTGCCCTCCATGACGGCAACGCAGGAATTGGTGGTACCAAGGTCGATACCAATCACTTTACTCATATGTTTTCGCTCCTTTGCAGCGGACCGCGCCAGCCCGAAGCACCGGGGCGATCCCTTTGAACAATGCCCAATATGTATTCAAACCCCCGGCCGGACACAAGAGCTTTGTGGCGCCCGGCGGGGGGAGAGGCTGTTTCAATACTTCTACTCTGGCGGCCCTCTAGGCGCGGTTTCCTGTGCGCCGATGCCCGCGTACGTTAAGTACGCTCCGCTCCGGTGCTCGCAAACCGCACCTATTCGACTCACCAGAGCGAATTCTGAAACAGCCTTTTAAGCGGAAAGCGCTTCCGGCGCGGTGCGGGCGCGCTTGGTGATCAGCTTGTTCAGCGCGTGGATATAGGCGCGCACGGCAGCCACGATGGTGTCCGTGTCGGCGCCCTGGCCGTCAACGGTCTTGCCGTCTTCCTCCAGGCGCACGGTGCAGCGGGCCTGGGCGTCGGTGCCCTCGGTCACGGCGCCCACCGAGAACAATTGCAGCGCCGCCTTGTGCGGGAAGATGGCGTGGATGGCGTTGAAGGCGGCGTCCACCGGGCCGTCGCCGTGCTCGTCGGCCATTTTCGTCTCGCCGTCGATCTCCAACTCCAGCAAAGCACGGGGCTTGGCCTTGGACCCGGCCCAGACCTCCAGCGAGCCGAACTTGATGCGCTGATGGCCGCGCACCACCTCGTCATCGACCAGGGCGACGATGTCCTCGTCGTAGACGATCTTCTTGCGGTCGGCCAAATCCTTGAAGCGATTAAAGGCGTCGTTCAGCGCGTTGTCGCCCATGTCGCCATAGCCCAGCGCGCTCAGCTTGTCGCGGAAGGCTGCGCGGCCGGAATGCTTGCCCATCACCAGCGAGGTCTTCTGCCACCCCACCGATTCGGGGGTCATGATCTCGTAGGTGGCGGCGTTCTTCAGCATGCCGTCCTGGTGGATGCCCGATTCGTGCGCGAAGGCGTTGCGCCCGACGATGGCTTTGTTCGGCTGCACGTCGAACCCGGTGATGGTGGACAGCAGCTTCGAGGTGCGCAGGATGCGCGTGGTTTCGATATTATGGTGGTAGGGGTTGGCGTCCGGCCGGGTGCGGATGGCCATCACCACCTCTTCCAGCGAGGCATTGCCCGCGCGCTCGCCGATGCCGTTGATGGTGCACTCGATCTGCCGCGCCCCACCGTGCGCCGCCGCCAGGGTATTGGCCACGGCCAGGCCCAAATCGTTGTGGCAATGCGCGGACAGGATCACCTGGTCCGCCCCGGGCACGCGCTGCCGCACGGTGGAGAAGATCCGCAGCATGTCCTCCGGTACGGCGTAGCCCACGGTGTCGGGGATGTTGATGGTGGTGGCCCCGGCCTTGATGGCGGCTTCCACGCAGCGGCACAGGAAGTCGATATCCGTGCGGGTGCCGTCCTCGGCCGACCATTCAACGTCATCGGTGAAGCTGCGCGCGAGGGTGACGGAGGAGGTGACATGCTCCAGCACCGTCTCCGGCTCCATGCGCAGCTTGTACTTCATGTGCAGCGGGGAGGTGCTGATGAAGGTGTGGATGCGCTTGCGCTCGGCCGCGCTGATGGCCTCGCCCGCGCGGGTGATGTCGTTGACGGCAGCTCGGGCCAGGCCCGCGATGACCGGGCCCTTGATGCTCTCGGCGATGCGGCTCACCGATTCGAAGTCGCCGGGCGAGGCGGCGGGGAAGCCCGCCTCCATCACGTCCACGCCCAGGGTGGCCAGAGCCTCGGCCATGCGCAGCTTCTCATCGATGTTCATCGAGAAGCCGGGGGACTGCTCGCCATCGCGCAAAGTGGTGTCGAAGATGATGACGCGCTTGTCGTCCATCGCGCCGAAATTGGGGTGATTAATCGTGCTCATATCTCTGCTCTTCCGCTTAAAATGCCGTGGGATAGGTAGTTAGGCATTCCCCTGAGCGATGGCGTGCCGCGCAGGGCGCACGCAAAATGACCTCGCCGCTCAGGGGCGGATAAGTCGAAGGAGCAGCCCAGCAAGGGTGGGGGCATAAGCCATGGCTGAAGAACTAAGGGGTTTTGCCTTATGGTGCAAGAGTTTTGCCATCCGCCCCATGGCAGCCATGCGCGTCAGCCCCGATTCGCGCCACCCCTTTCATAATGCGCGAGAAAAGCCTGGGTCTTGGCGCGGAATTCACCCGAGCCCAGTAGGGCGCGTAGCTCATCGGCCCAGCTATGGCCGGGCGTGCCGCAATTTGCCACCGCATGGGCGAAACCCTCAGGGTCCGGCTCGCGTAGCAGCAGGAGCTGGTAGAGCGCGTTCACGTAATCCTCGGCCTCCTGGCGGCGGTCGGGGGCTGTGGCGGCGGCGTTAAGCGGTGTAAAAGCCCCGCCCATCGCCTCGGCCACGGCGGCCTCGATGATCGCCATGCGCTTGTCCATGTCGTCGTTCGTCACCGCCCGCAGCACCTGCCGGATGAACGCGGCATGGGCGTAATTCAGCACGCCGCACACATCGCGGGTGGTCAGGCAGGCGCTCTCCGCCTCCGGCATGTTGCGCAGGCACTCGTGCAGCAGCATCTGGTCGCTGGGCACGGCGGCCCATTTTTCCGCCCGGCGCAGCTCGTCGTCACTGATGGCGTGGAACGCAGCGCGCCAGCGCAAGAGGATTCGAACGGCCATGGGATGGCCGAGATTGATGGCGAAGACGCCGTCATTGATGCGCCACCAGAGCGGCGGGTCGGCGAGGTCCGGGGCGGCGATGAACGCGATGTTCTCCTTGCCGGCAAGGTAGGCACGCAGGTCGAAATCCTGGCCGTGGATGTAGGAGTCGGCGTCCAGATACACGGCCCAGCCGGTATAGCCCTCAACCATTAGGCTCGTGAGCATTTCGATACGGTTATACACCGCGTGCCACGGGTGAAACCCGCGCTTGATGCCGAGAAAACTGTTGTAGCTGTGGCCGTGGCGGCTGGCATAGGCCTGCACCGTCTGGCCCGTGAGGCGCAGCATTGGCGCATAGCGGGTAGAATCGGCGGTCTGCAGGAACAGGACGTTCATGAAATGGGCCTTCGCCCCATATGTTCAGGGCGCGCGGGTCAGCTCGTACAAGGCCACCGCCCCGGCGGCGGAGACGTTCAGGCTCTCCATTCCGCCCGGCATCGCCAGGGCGCAGACTTCGTCGCAGGTCTCGCGGGTCAGGCGGCGCATGCCCTCGCCCTCGCTGCCCAGCACCAGCGCCACGCGCCTTCCGGCGAACGCCTCTCCGCGCAGGCGGGTGGGGGAGTGGCCGTCCAGCCCCACCACCCAGACATCGGCGGATTTCAGCGCGATCAGCGCCCGCGCGATGTTGACGATTCGCAGCAGCGGAATCGTCTCCAGCGCGCCGGAGGCCGCCTTCGCCAGCGCGCCGGTTTCCTCCGGGGCGTTGCGGTCCTGGGTGATGACGGCGCAGGCGCCGAAGGCCTGGGCCGTGCGCATCAGCGCGCCGACATTGCGCGGATCAAAAATCTGGTCGAGCACCAGAATCGGGCCGGGGCGCTTCAGCGCGTCCAGCAGGGCGGGGGCGGCGAGTTGGTCGGTGAGTAGGGCGATGCCCTGGTGCACGATGCCAGAGCCGGGCCGGGCGCCGAGAAGCGCGTCGATTCGGTCGCGCGGCGTGATCTCGGGCTGGATCGGCCATGGCTGCGGGCATTCCGCCGCCAGCGAGGCTTGCGCCTCCTCGGTAATCACGAGTCGGCGAAAGCGCCGCTGCGGGTTCTTCAGTGCCGCAGCCACCGCATGGGTGCCATACAGCCAGACTGCGCCGGCTGGGGTGGCGATTTGGCCGCGATTTCCCCCTCGCCCCTGTTCGCCGCGTTGCGGGCGGGCGCCTTGCGGGCGCTTGGGCTTCTGCTCGCCGCGTCCGGCCAGGCTCAGGCGGTTGTCTCCGCCCTGTGCGGGGCGGCCGGAAAACGGGCGGTTCTGGTCGCCTTGGCGGCCGGATTTGCCGCGGGGAGGGCGGTTCTGGGTCATGGGCTTTCACTATCTCTCCACCCTTGCGTTGACAACCAAGCCAGTTTCAGAGAAATGAGCACCCCATACGGAAGGGTGCCCGAGTGGCTAAAGGGGACGGACTGTAAATCCGTTGGCGTGCGCCTACGTTGGTTCGAATCCAACCCCTTCCACCAAAACCATTCCCAAATGCTACTAGGCTGGCGGTCTGGCGCGCATTTTCTGTGCTCCGGTGCTCACGTACATTAAGTACGCTCCGCTCCGGTGCTCGAAACTGCACGCCAGCCGACTCAGCCTAGCGCATTTTGGAACGGCTTTGGCCGAACGCCTCAAATACATGGGGTTTACTCGCCCACCGGTATTGTCCTAACCATGAGCCGTCCGGCAACGGGCAGTGTTTGCGTGCGGGTGTAGCTCAACGGTAGAGTCCCAGCCTTCCAAGCTGGTTGTGCGGGTTCGATTCCCGTCACCCGCTCCATTTTGCCAGACGCAAAACGTCGGGCTAAAGGGTGCAAACACTTGACAGCGGACGCGCCAGAGTGTGGAAGGCGCTTTCCGTGCTGGTACGGATAGGGGCGTAGCTCAATTGGTTAGAGCGCCGGTCTCCAAAACCGGAGGTTGAGAGTTCGAGACCCTCCGCCCCTGCCATCCCTTCCCAGCACATCATTCGCTGTTTCTCGGAGTTTGGTTTTGGCGTTCAACTTGGTGAAATTTGCGCGCGACGTGCGTGCCGAGGCGGCAAAAACCACTTGGCCCTCGCGCAAGGAGACCCTGCAGACCACAGGGCTCGTGCTTGCCATGGTGATCGTCACGGCCCTGTTTTTCCTGACCGTTGATCAGATCATCGGCGCTGTCATGCGCGCGCTGTTCGGCGTCGGAAGTTAAGGAATTTTTTGATGGCCAAGCGCTGGTATGTTCTGCATGTTTATTCGGGTTTCGAGAAGAAAATCGCGCAACAGATCAAGGAACAGGCTGAACTCAAGGGTCTCGCCGACCATATCGGCGAGATCGTGGTGCCGACCGAGGAAGTGACCGAGGTGCGCCGCGCGCAGAAGGTGAACACCGAGCGCAAGTTCTTCCCCGGCTATGTGCTCATCCACATGGACATGACGGATGACGCCTGGCACCTGGTGAAGGATGTGCCGAAGGTTACCGGCTTCCTGGGCTCCCGCAACAAGCCGAGCCCGATTTCGGACGCCGAGGCCGAGCGCATCATGAAGCAGCAGCAGGAAGGCACGGAAACGCGCCGCCCTGCCGTGATCTTCGAGGTCGGCGAGCAGGTCCGCGTGTCGGACGGCCCGTTCACCAGCTTCAACGGCGTGATCGAAGACGTCGACGAGGAAAAGGGCCGCCTGAAGGTCATGGTCTCCATTTTCGGCCGTCCCACCCCGGTGGACCTGGAATACGCCCAGGTCGAGAAGCTCTGACGGGCTTGTAATCTCCGCCAAGTCCCTTATGTCCGCATTAATAAGCGGAGAGGGACAAGGTGGCTGACGTGAATGAATCAAAGATGCCACCGCGCTGGGCTCTGTTCGGCGCGGTTGTTTTTATTGCCTTAGCACTCCTGACCTGGATCGCTTATTATCTGCTGGTTGGCCAGTATTTCGTCAGCACCGATGACGCCTATCTTGCCGCCGATTCCAGCCTGATCGCAGCCAAGGTCGGCGGCTATGTCACCGAGGTCGCGGTCGATAACGGCCAGGCGGTCAAGCCGGGTCAGCTTCTCGTGGTCATCGACCCGCGCGACTATCAGAACGCCCTGGCCGCAGCCAAGGCGGAAGCGGCCAATGAAGAGGCAGCGCTGGTCCTGCAGCAGGCGAAGATCGCCGCGGCCAAGGCCGCGGTGCAGGGCGATGAAGCGCGCCTGGCCTTCGCCGTCACCAACCAGACCCGATACGCCAGACTCTCCGCCAAGGGCGCCAGCCCGGAGCAGGAGGCCCAGCAGGCCAACACCGACCTTGCCGCCGCGCGCGCCCAGCTCGATGCCGATAAAGCCAATCTGCAGGCCGCCATCGCCGAGGTGGAGGTGCTGAACGCCGCCCTGGCCAGTGCTAAGGCGCAGGCGGCGCAGGCGGAGCTGAACCTCAGCCATACCGAAATTCGCGCCCCGGTGGCGGGCATCGTCGCCAACAAGACCGTCTCGGTTGGCGATTATCTGCAGCCGGGCACGCAGATCATGGCCGTGGTGCCGCTCGCTCAGGTCTATGTGCTGGCCAATTACAAGGAAACCCAGATCACCCACATTGCCCCCGGCCAGAAGGTGACCGTGCATGTCGATGGCTTCCCCAACCTGGACGTGACGGGCCATGTGGACACCGTCTTCCCCGCCTCGGGGCAGACCTTCGCCCTGCTGCCGCCGGATAACGCCACCGGAAATTTCACCAAGATCGTGCAGCGCGTGCCGGTGAAGATTGTGCTCGATCTGGCGCCGGATGAAATCGGCAAGCTGCGGCCCGGCATGTCGGTTGAACCGGAAATCGACACGCGCAGCCAGCCGTGACGGCGCACGAGAAAGTCCCGCTGCGCAATATTGTCGCCGTGGCGGGCGGGCTGATCGGCGCGTTCATGGCGGTGCTCAACATCCAGGTCGTGAATACCTCGCTGCCGCAGATTCAGGGCGGCATTGGCGCCGGGCTCGATGACGGCGGCTGGATCTCCACCTCCTACCTGATCGGCGAGATTATCGTCATCCCGCTCTCCAGCTGGCTGGCCTCGGTGTTTTCGCTGCGCCGCTACCTCATCACCAATACGATACTGTTCCTGCTATTTTCGGCTGCCTGCGGCTTGGCCGCCAACTTCCCCGAGATGGTGGCGCTGCGTGCGCTCCAGGGCTTCTCGGGGGGCGTGCTTATCCCACTCGGCCTGCTTTGCGTCATGACGCTGCTGCCAGAGCGTGTCCGCCCCACCGGCTTCGCCGCCTTTGCCCTCACCGCCACTTTCGCCCCGGCCATCGGCCCAACCATTGGCGGTGCGATCACCGACCTCTACGGCTGGCGCTATATTTTCTTCCTCAACCTGGTCCCCGGAGCGCTGATGCTCAGTGCCCTCGTCTGGGGGCTGAAGCCGGCACCGATGCAGCTCGAGAAATTCTGGCAGGGGGACTGGTTTGGCGTCATCACCATGGGCGTTGGGTTGGGCACGTTGCAGGTGGTGCTGGAGGAGGGCAACAAGGATGACTGGTTCGGTTCGCTGTTGATACTGCGGCTCTCCATCATCTCCGCCATCTCGCTCATTGCCTTCCTGGTGCAGGAGTTGCGCCCCGGCAACAAAGCGCCCCTGGTGAATCTGTACCTTTTCACCCGGCGCAATTTCGCCTTCTCCAGCATCGCCAACTCCATGCTCGGCTTCGTGCTGTACTCGGCGGTGTATCTTATCCCGCTCTACCTCGCGGTGGTGCATGGCTACAGCGCCGAGCAGGCTGGCCTTGTCATGGCCTGGATTGGCCTACCGCAGCTCCTCATCATCCCGTTCAGCCCCTACCTGATGCGCCGGATCGACCCGCGGCTGCTGCTCGGGACCGGGCTCACGCTGTTCACCATCAGCTCGTTCATGAACATGAACCTGGGACCGAACGATAGCGGGCCGCAGATGCTCCTGCCCAACCTCATCCGCGCGGTCGGCCAGGCGCTGGTGTTCCCGTCGATGACCTCCATCGCCACGGCGGGAATTCCGCTGAAGGATGCCGGCTCCGCCTCGGTGCTGTTCAACATGCTGCGCAACCTGGGCGGGGCCATCGGCATCGCCGTGGTGCAGACCTTCCTCACCAACCGCGAGAAATTTCACTCGGCGATCATCACCCCCGACATCAGCCTGCTCAACCCGGCGACACAGCAGCGCCTGCACATGTTACAGAATTATTTCATGGCGCATGGCATGGACGACTCCAGTGCGGCGCAGGCCCAGGCGATTCAGCTGCTCGGCGTTACGGTGCGCCTGCAGGCGGATTATTTCGCCTATGGCGATGCCTTTGCCCTAATGGGCGCGGCCATGCTCGTCTCCATCGCCGCCACGGCGTGTCTGCAAAGGGCCACCGGCAGTGGGGCGCCAGGAGGGCACTAGCCGTTTGCAGAATTGTTACGTCGGGTTGATCTGCGTCATTTCACAAAATTATTTTAAATTGAAAACAGAACGCACTGGATTGGATGCGGCGCATGTGGATAGTTTCACAATGCGGCTTATCAACAGCTGCGATTCGGTCTAGCGTTGTGAAAACCCTGGAGGAACATTCAATATGTCTCGCGTAGCATTGGTTACTGGCGGCACTCGTGGAATTGGCGCGGCTATCAGCATCGCCCTCAAAGAGGCGGGCCGTAACGTCATCGCCAGCTATGCTGGCAACACCGTCGCGGCCGAAGCCTTCACCAAGGAAACGGGTATCGAGGCGATCAAGTTCGATGCGGGCAATTATGAAGAATCTGTTGCAGCGGTGAACGACATCGCCGCCCGCCACGGCACTATCGAAATCTTGGTGAACAACGCGGGCATTACCCGCGATACCCCGCTCAGCAAGATGACCCGTGACATGTGGGACGCAGTGATCGATACCAATCTCGGCTCCTGCTTCAACCTGTGCAAGGCGACGTTCGACGCGATGAAGGCCAATAAGTTCGGCCGCATCGTGAACATCAGCTCCATCAATGGTCAGGCCGGCCAGTTCGGCCAAGTGAATTACTCCGCCGCCAAGGCCGGCATCCATGGCTTCACCAAGGCCCTGGCGCAGGAAGGCGCGCGCAACAACATCACCGTCAACACCCTGGCGCCGGGTTATGTCGATACCGAGATGGTGCGCGCCGTGCCGGCTGACGTGCTGGAGAAGATCATCGCCAAGATCCCCCGCGGCCGCCTCGGCAACGTGCAGGATATTGCCCGCGGCATTGTTTTCCTCACCGCCGACGAAGCAGATTTCATTACTGGCTCGACGCTCTCCATCAACGGCGGCCAGCACATGTACTAATCCCCAACGGGGCTAGGGACTGACGAAAAGGCCAGGAGGCATAGCCTTCCTGGCTTTTTTATTGCCGCTATCCTTCCTGGCTCAGGAATCGGCGGATGCCTGTGATGGCCTCTGCGAGGCCGGAGCGGATGATGGGCGCGTGTTCAGGGAAGGCGGAAAACAGGCGCGACGGCACTTGCCGGTCCAGCAGCACGAACACGCCCCGGTCGTCGGCGCGGCGGATCAGCCGCCCGAAGGCTTGGCGCAGCCGCAGGCGGACGATGGCGTCGTCGTAGTCCTTGGGCACGCCGTGGGAGAGATGTGTGCGCCGGGTACGGTGCAAAATATCCGGGCGCGGCCAGGGAGTGCGCTCGAACACCACGAGGCGCAGCGCGTTGCCGGGAATGTCCACACCGTCGCGCATCGCATCGGTGCCGAGCAGGCAGGAATGTTCCTCGGCGCGGAAAATGTCCACCAGCGTCGCGTTGTCCATCGCATCCACATGCTGGGCGTAGAGCGGGATGCCCGCATCCTCCAGCTTCGGCGCGATGCGCCCATGCACGGCCTTGAGGCGCGAGATGGCGGTGAACAGGCCAAGTCCGCCTCCGCCCGCCGCCTGGAACAGGGCCTGATACGCTCCGGCAAGCTGCCCGATATCTTGGGTGTTCACATCGGAGACCAGCACGATGCGGGTGCGTTCGGCATAGTCGAACGGTGAGTCGAATGCCGCACGGATGGCGGGCGTGGCGAGATGCACGGCCCCGGTGCGCGCCTCGGCGTTTTCCCAGGCGGTTTCGGTGTCGCTGCCATCGCGCAGCGTGGCGGAGGTGATAAGCAGCCCATGCGCGGGCGTTGCGATGCTCTGGATGAAGGCTTCCGTTGGGTCGAGCATGTGCGAGAGCAGGGCGACATCGCGGTCGGTTCCGGCCTCGCGGTCAAGGCGCAGGAACTCGATGCGTGCCGGGCGTTCGCCGGGGACGGGTTCGTTCGCCAGCCCGTCCAGGATGCGCCGCCAAGCGGCGAGCGGGTCGATGCCCCGGCGCTTCAGGCCACGGGCTATGCCTTCCAGGCGCTGGCGGGTGGTTTCCTCGATGTCCGACTCGGTCTCCAGCCGCTCCAGCATATGCTCGCGTAGCGCCACGAGAGGGGTGCGCAGCTGCTCCAGCGCCTGGGAGAGGGCTCGTGCTGCCGGGAGGATGTCCGGGTTCAGCGGGTGCAGATCCGCTTCGAACCCGGCTGCGCCGCTCAACTCGTTCTCGGTGGCGCGCGCGCGCAACTGGATGCGCAGCGCACGCAGCAGCGCTTCCGCAGGGTTTTTATCCGGCTCCAGTTCCGGATCGAGCCGCGTGGAGAACATCGGCGCGGGCAGGGATTTCGCCGCCTTCAGCGCGGCTTCAACGTATGCTTTCGTCTTGTCGTCGGTGGCGGAGATGTCTTCCAGCCGCCTCGCCAGCCCGCGGGCGCGGGAGCGCGTGCCCTCGGCCCCCAGCAGCCAGCGGCGCAGCTCGGCCATGGCGGCGCCGGAAAGCTCCACCGAGAAGGCGCTGTCCGCCGCGTCGAAGATATGGTGGCCTTCGTCGAACACGTAGCGGGTGGGCACGTAGTCGTCATCCAGCCCGCCCCACACGGCCTGGGCCATCACCAGCGCGTGGTTGGCGATGACGAGGTCCGCCTCGCGCGCGTTGCGGACGACGCGCTCGATCACGCAGGTGGAGAAATGCGGGCAGGCGGCGTGGATGCATTCGCCGCGCCGGTCGGCGATCTGCGCCAGCAGCGCGCCGCCGAACAGCTCCGCGAACCAGCCGGGCAGGTCGCCGCCGAACAGGTCGCCATCGGCGCTGGCCATGGCCCAGCGCGCAACCAGCCCGAGCGGGGTGGCGTAGCGTTCCACGCCGCTCGCATCCTCGAAGTTCAGCAGGCAGAGATAATTCTCCCGCCCCTTGCGCAGCACGACCTTCGTGCCTGCGGGCAGGCGGCTTGCCTCCTGCTCGATCTGCCGCTGCAAATGCCGGGTGAAGGTGGAAATCCACACCGCGCCCTTGTTCTGCTCGGCCCAGAGCGAGGCCGGGGCGAGATAGCCGAACGTCTTGCCCGTGCCCGTCCCGGCCTCGGCGATGACGACATGCGGGCTGCCCTCCACCAAACGCGGGGCGAAGGCTTCCGACACGGCGGAGGCGTAGTCGGCCTGTGCCGGGCGCTGCTCGGCGGCGGGACCGAGCAGGGTGGCGAGGCGCGCGCGGGCCTGGGCCGAGGTAACAGGGAAGGCGGATGGCGGCGGGCGGGGCGCGACCTCCTCCCATTTCGGCAGGCGTTTACCCAGGCGCATGGCCATGCCGTCCGGCCTTGCGGCCGGTTGGCCCAAGGCCGTCAGCACATGGGGTGCCCAGCCCCAGCCTGCCACCCCCATGCGCGCGGCAAGGCCAGGAGCATCGCGGTTGGCCGGGGTGTTCTTGCCTGCGTCCAAGCGGGAGAGCAGCGCCTCGGCCATGTCCGCCAGGGCCAGCGCGGCGGAGTCGAGGCTGTGTGGCACGTCCATGTCCAGCGCGCGGGCGAGGCCGGCAGGGGTGGGGGCCAGCGTTTCAGCCGGGCAGATGAACGCGAACAACTCCAGCAGGTCCAGCACCTGGATGGCCGGGTTGCCGAGGCGTTTCAGTGTCGCCGGGCCGTGCACAACCAGGGCCGTGGCCTCGCCAAGCTGGCGCGCCACGCCGCCTTGCTTCACCTGCGCCACCACGCCGTCCACCCCCAGGATGACGGCGCGGCCGTGACCGGCAACGAGAGCGGGCATGGGCGGAAGAATCGGCATTCAGAATTGTTATAGGGCGCTGTTCATGGTTTGTCTCGCCTGCCGAACGCGCGCCCTGTTGCGGGCGTGCAAATCCGGCTCTAGAGCAAGCGCATCATGAGCGAAAATACCCAAACCTCTCTGTCCTGGCCTTTCCGTGAAGCTGAACGTATCGCCGAGCGCCTGAAACAGAAAGGCAAAGACCACGCGCTGTTCGAGACCGGCTACGGTCCCTCGGGCCTGCCGCATATTGGCACGTTCGGCGAGGTGGCGCGCACGACCTGGGTGCGTAAGGCGTTCACCGACCTCACCGGCATGCCCTCGCGCCTGCTGGCCTTCTCCGACGACATGGACGGCCTGCGCAAGGTGCCGGACAACGTGCCAAACAAGGACATGCTGCGGCAGCATCTTGGCAAGCCGCTGACCCGCATCCCCGACCCGTTTGGCAAGTTCGAGAGCTTCGGCGAGCACAACAACAACATGCTGCAGGACTTCCTGCGCGCCTTCGACTTCGAATTCGAGTTCGCCTCGGCCTCCGACTATTACGCCTCCGGCCGTTTCGATAACGCGCTGCTGCACGTGCTCGCGCATCACGACGAGATCGTGAACATCATCCTGCCCACGCTGGGGGCGGAGCGTAAGGCCACGTACTCGCCCATCCTGCCCATTCACCCCAGCACCGGCGTGGTCATGCAGGTGCCCATCGAGCAGGTGGATGTGGACCACGGCACAGTGGTGTGGACCGACCCCGAGACCGGCACCCGGTACGAGACCTCGGTGCTCGGGGGCAATGCCAAGCTGCAATGGAAGGCCGACTGGGCCATGCGCTGGTACGCGCTGGACGTGGATTACGAGATGTCCGGCAAGGACCTCATCCCCAGCGTGAAGCTCTCCTCCGAGATCGTGCGCGCGCTGGGCAAGGAGCCGCCGGTGACACTCACCTACGAGCTGTTCCTGGACGAGAAGGGGCAGAAGATCAGCAAGTCCAAGGGCAATGGCCTGTCCATCGATGAATGGCTGACCTACGCGCCCAAGGAGAGCCTGGCGCAGTTCATGTACCACGCGCCGCAGCGCGCCAAGCGGCTGTTCTTCGATGTGATCCCCCGCGCCACGGACGACTACATCAACAACGTCGCCGCCCTGCCCACGGCCGAGAAGCCGCATGACAACCCGGCTTGGCACATCCATGCCGGCAAGCTGCCCGAGCATGCCGGGTCGCCGATCGGCTTCACCATGCTGCTCAACCTGGCCTCGGTGATCAATGCCGACAGCCCGGAGATGCTGTGGGGCTTCATCCGCGCCTATATCCCCGGCGCGAACGCGGAGACCTACCCGTTCCTGGCCAAGCTGGTGCATCATGCCATCGCCTATAACCGCGATTTCGTGGCCCCGGCGAAGCAGTACCGTGCGCCCACGCAGGTGGAACGCGGCGCGCTGGTTGACCTGGCCGAGAGCCTGAAGGCGGGCGAGCAGGCTACGCACAAGGGCGATAACGAGGCGGAGAAGCTGCAGAACCTCGTCTACGAGGTCGGTAAGCGCCACCCGTTCGCGCCGCTGAAGGCGTGGTTCGACTGCCTGTACCAGGTGTTGCTCGGCACCACGGAAGGTCCGCGCTTTGGCGGCTTCATCGCCCTCTATGGCGTGGAGCGAACCGTGGCGCTGATCGAAACCTCCCTGGCGCGGGACTAAGTCAGCCTCGGGGCGGGGCATGGGGCGCAAAGCGCTGAGATACCTGCCGCCGGCGCTCGGGCTGCTGGTGCTGGCCGGTGCCGCGCTGGGCCTGCGCGGCGCGCTGAAGAAGCTCAGCCTGGGCGATATTCTCGCAGCGCTTGAGGCCACGCCGCGCGAGCATGTCTTTCATGCCGTGGTGATGCTGGGGTGCAGCTGCTGCATCATGTGCGCCTATGACCTGCCGGGCGTGATCTTCGCGCGGCGGGTGGAGAAATTCCCCCAGCTCGGCCTGCGCCGGGTCGGGCTTGCCTCGTTTTGCGCCTATACGCTGAGCCATGTGCTCGGCGCGCCAGCCCTGTCCGCCGCCGCCATCCGCGTGCGGCTCTATGCGCAATGGGGCGTGCCTGCGGCGGGCATCACGCGCATCATCGCGCTCTCGGGCACCAATTTCACCCTTGGGCTTGCCGCCATGCTGGGGCTGTTCCTGCTGCTGCGGCCCGGCGTGCTGCCGGTGTTCGGCAATATCGCGCCGGTCCCGCTGCGTTTGGTAGGGCTGGCCCTGATGGGCGTGCCGGTTGCTTATGTCTTGGCGGCGCGGGCGCGGGACTCTGTGCGGCTGCTCGGGCGTGAGATCTCGCTGCCCGGTGAGCGGCTTGCCACCGCGCAGGTCCTTCTCGCTTGCGCCGATATCGCGACGGCCAGCGCCATACTCTACGCCGTGCTGCCCGCCACGCCGGGCCTCAGTTTTCCGCTTGTGCTCAGCCTCTATCTCGCCGCCTTTGCTTCCGGCGCCTATTCCGGCCTGCCGGGCGGGGTGGGGGTGTTTGACTCGCTGCTGCTGCTCGGCCTCTCCGCATATCTGCCCGCCGCCGATGCCCTGGGGGCTATCCTATTATTCAGGGTCATGTATTTTTTGGCGCCGGCGTGCTTAGGCGGACTTTGCTACGCCGCACACGAATTATGGGCGCACACACAAGCGCCGGGAGAAACAAAATGAGCATGCAACAGACAATCACGCCGGTGAACGGCGACGTCTATGTCGAGCGCCAGTTCGCCGGGGAGAACCATATCAACGCCGTGCTGGACGGTGCCGTGCAAGCCCAGCGCGCCTGGGCGCTGACGACACTGGAGCAGCGCGCGGCGTATTGCTCCAGGTTCTGCGACGCGCTGTTGACGCATATCGACGAGATCGCGCTGGAACTGGCCTGGCAGATGGGCCGCCCGGTCTCCCAGGCGCCGAACGAGGTCCGCACCTGCGTGGACCGTGCCCGCTACATGATCGCGGAAGCCCCGGCGGGTCTTGCGCCGCTCGACCCTGGCCCGAAGGAAGGCTTCAAGCGCTATGTCAAGCGCACGCCGCTCGGCGCGGTGTTCGTCATCGCGCCGTGGAACTACCCGCTGCTCACCGCCGTGAACTCCATCGTGCCCGCCATCATGGCCGGCAATGTGGTGGTGCTGAAGCATGCAGCGCAGACGCAGCTGGTGGCCGAGCGCTTCCAGCAGGCGTTCGACGAGGCCGGGCTGCCGGAAGGCGTGTTCCAGCACATCCATGTGGCCGGTTCCACCGCCGAGAGGCTGGTGAAGGACACCCGAATCGCGCATGTGAACTTCACCGGCTCGGTGCCGGTGGGCCATGCCGTTTCCCGCGCCGCGTCGGAGCGGTTCATCTCCGTCGGGCTGGAGCTGGGCGGCAAGGACCCCGCCTATGTCCGGGCCGATGCCGATGTCGGCTTCGCGGTGGATAACCTGATTGACGGCGCCTTCTTCAACTCCGGACAGTCCTGCTGCGGCATCGAACGCATCTACGCGCATGAGAGCGTGTTCAAGGAGTTCGTGGAGCGCGCCGTAGCCTTCACAAACACCTACCGGCTGGGCGACCCCACCAACCCCGAGACCAATATCGGCCCCGTGGTGTCCGCCAAGGCGGCGGCGTTCATCCGCGGCCAGGTGGACGAAGCCGTGAGCCAGGGAGCGCGCGCCCTCATCAACCCCGCCTCCTTCCCGGCGGACAAGGCGGGCACGCCGTACGTGGCGCCGCAGATCCTCGTCGACGTGGACCACTCGATGCGCGTGATGACCGAGGAGACCTTCGGCCCCGTCGTCGGCATCATGAAGGTGAAGGATGACAACGAGGCCATCCGCCTGATGAACGACAGCGAATACGGCCTCACCGCCGCGATCTTCACGCGGGACGTGGAGGCGGCGGAGCGCATTGGCGACCGCGTGGAGACCGGCACCGTGTTCCTCAACCGCTGCGACGCGCTGGACCCGGCGTTGCCCTGGGTTGGTGTGAAGGATACCGGGCGCGGCTATACCCTCTCGCGCTGGGGCTACGAAACTCTGACCCGGCCCAAGAGCTACCATCTCCGTCTGCCGGCGGGCTGAAACGAAAAGGCCAGGGGAAATGCCCCTGGCCTTTTTTATTGGCGCCGATCCGGCTTGTTTATTGACGCCGATCCGGCTTGGCTTACTGGCCGCTGGAATCGCCGTTCGAGTTGCTCACGGCGATGCCCACGAACAGCGCTTGACCCTGGCGAATGATGCGCAATGCCACAGCGCCATTGCCGCTCTTGAGCGTGGCTTTGATCGCGGCCACCGCATCGTCGGGGGTGTTCACGTTGGTGGGGCCGACGCCGACCAGCAGGTCGCCCGGCTCCAACCCGGCCTGGTCCGCCAGCGAGTTTGGCTTCACCGCGGTGATCACCGCGCCGGTGGCACTGTCGGGCAGGTTGAGCTGGTTGCGGGCATCCGGGGTGAGTGGCGCCAGCGTGAGGCCCAACGCGCCCTGCTGCTGCCCGGTGCTGGAGTTGCCGCCCCCGTTTTCCTGGAACGACGCATCCGGGTTCGCCGGCATGGTCGTCACGGCGACGGAAACCGTGTTCTGCTTGCCGTCGCGCAGATACACGATGTTGGCCTCGTGGTTGGGGTCCACATTGGCAATGTCGCTGGCGAGATCGCCAGGGTTGGTCACGGTCTGGCTGTTGACGCTGATGATCACGTCACCCGGCTTCAGCCCGGCCTTCTCGGCGGGGCTGCCCGGTGAGACCGCCGCGATGAGCGCGCCATCCTTGGCCGGGTCGTCGGTCGGCAGCCCCATCGCCTGTGCCATCTGCGGCGAGATCTCCTGAGCCGCGACACCAAGATAGCCGCGCACCACCTTGCCGCCGCTGATCAGCTGCGCGACGACGCGCTTGATCATGTCCGACGGGATGGCGAAGCCGATGCCCACGGAGCCGCCGGAGGGGGATAGGATGGCGGTGTTGACGCCGATCACCTCGCCCTTCTGGTCGAAGAGCGGACCGCCGGAATTGCCTTCGTTGATCGGCGCGTCGATCTGGATGAACTTGTCATACGGGCCGTCGCCGATATCGCGCCCGAGGGCGGAGACGATGCCTGCCGTCACCGTGCCGTCCAGCCCGAACGGATTGCCCATGGCAACCACCCATTCACCCGGCTGCACGGAGGAGGAGGGGCCGAGATCGACATAAGGCAGCGGATGTCCGGCCGAGATTTTCAGCACGGCAAGGTCGGTCTTCGCGTCGGTGCCGAGGATTTTCGCCGGGTAGGTGTTGCCGTCCGAGAGCGTGACGGTGACCGTGCGCGCATCCTTCACCACATGGTTGTTGGTGACAATGGTGCCGTTCTGGTCGATGATGAAGCCGGACCCCTTGGCCTCCACCGCCTGGGGCTGCTGCTGTTGGCCGAAGCCGAACGGAAAGCCGGGGGGGAAGCCGGGGATCTGCGGGAAGCCGGGGGGCGGGCCGTTCTGGCCCTGGTCCTGGCCGCCATTGTCGCCCTGGCCACTATTGTCATTTTGTTCGTCGGAGGTTTGGTTGAGCTTCAGATGGACATCGACGGACACGACCGCCGGTGCCACGTGCTTCACCAGCCCGGAGAAATCCGGCACCGGGGTGAAGCCTTGTTGTACGGCCGCGGTTTGGTCCAGCGATGAGTCCGCCGCGTGTGCCGGGGTGGCGGGCAGGCCGGCCAGGGCGGTAGCGCCGAAAAGGGCCAGCGTGAGCGCGGTGCCGCGGTTGAAAGCTTTGCGCATGTCTTGTGTTGTCTCCTGCGGAAAAATCTTGGGCTTATCGCGGTAGAAATTCTTTAGTGTGACATAAATGCCACAATAATCCCGCGGTCTCAACAGTCGGCGATTATAGGTTACATTTTTTCACCGGTTGCAAAACTATGCCGCGCCATATGCGACGCTAAGGAGCGGATATAAATCATCATGTACTGGAGATAGGCTTCGCTAAAGGCGAAAGTAAGGCTGGTGCCTTAATCATCGGTTCATGAGTACCGGCAACTGGGCGTTTTCCAGGACGTAGCGCGTGGTGCCGCCCAGGATGAGCTGGCGCAGACGCGAGGCGGTGGAATACGCGCCCATGGACATCAGGTCCGCGGCGAACTCAGTCGCCGCCGCCAGCAGCCCGGCGCCGGGCACCCGGTTGATGGCACGGAACCGCACGACATCGGCGTTCACGCCATGGTGCGAGATGTATTCCGCGACCTCCACCCCGGTGGGGCCGGGTCTGACGTAGTCTTCGGAAACCAGGATCCGAACCGCCTCCGCCTGGCGCACGAAGGGCATTACCGAGCCCAGCGCCGAGGCCGCGTTGGCGGTGCCGTTCCAGGCGATGGCGATGCGCTTGCCGATGCTTTTGGGCGGTTCCAGAGGGGCCAGCAGCACTGGCCGTCCGGAATCAAACAGCACCGCGTGCAGTGCGTCCGCCGTGGCCACGTCCTCGCCCGCCTGCGGGTGGGGCACGATGGTGAGGTCGGCGAGCCGGGCCTGATAGGCGATCACCTGCTCCTCCCGTCCGGTGAGGGTGGTGAAGCTGGCGCTGGGCTCGTTCAGTCCGCGCATCGCATCGCCCATCGGGACCACCGCCGCTTCTGTCGCTGCCTCGAACAATTCGCGCAGATGCCGCGCCTGCGTGCCGTGTTCGCGTTCGGTGGCGTTGAGCATGTCCTCGATCAGCGCGCCGGAAAGCCCCTCGCCGGGAAACGGGGCGATGTCACGCGCATCGGAGCGGACGTGCAGCACCTGCAGATGGGCATTCCACATTTTGGCAAGCATCAGCCCGGTTTGCAGGGCGGTATCGGCCGAGGCTGAGCTTCTGACCGGCAGCAGGAATTTGCGCACTGACATTGTTCACCATTCCTGGGTTCAGTTGCCTGATATTGTCCGCTGCGGCGGCGAGAATGCAACGGCTTCCCTGAAGTTAGAGCATGTCGCGCAGCCGGAACCAAGTGGTGGCAGCCAGCAGGGCAGGGGTGCGGAACGCCCGCCCGCCAGGGAAGCGCGCATGCGGGATGCGGGCGAACACATCGAACCGCCCAGCCTGCCCGGCGATGGCCTCCGCCGCCAGCTTGCCGGCGAGACCCGTGAGCGCCAGCCCATGGCCGGAGAAGCCCTGAGCGAACAGGATGTTGGGCGCCAGATGCCCGAAATGCGGAGCGCGGTTCACGGTGATGTCCACATTGCCGCCCCACAGGAACTCCACCTTGGCGTCCCGCAGCTGCGGGAACACGCGGGTGGCCCGGCGCAGCATGGAGGGGCCGAGGCTCGGCGGCGGCAGGGTGGAGTAGGAGACGCGCCCCCCGAACAGCATGCGGTTATCGGGCGAGCGGCGGAAATAGTCGAGAACGAAGTTCAGGTCCGCCACCGCCTCGTTGTTCGGGATCAGCGAGGGCACGTCCGGACGCGGCTCGGTCGCCATGATGTAGGTGCCGACCGGCATGACGTAGCCGGAGAGGTCGTCCATCAGCCCGTTGAGATACGCGCCGCCCGCCACCAGCAGGAACTTGGCGCGGACCTTGTGCGGCCCGGCATGCAGCGTGAGCGTCGTGCCTTCCTCGATGCTTGAGACCTTTGCCCCGGCATAGAGTTTCGCCCCCGCGGCCTGAGCCGCTTTGGCCAGGCCCAGCGTGTAGTTGAGCGGGTGGATATGGCCGGAGATATTATCCTCCAGCGCAGCAAGGTAGCGCGGGCTGGGCAGGCGCGCCTGCAGCTCTGCGCCTTCCAGCAGCCGCCCGACCGGCGCGCCCAGGATCGCCAGCTCCTCCTGCTCCATGCGCAAATCGTGCACGTGGCGCGGCTTGATTGCGGCATGCAGATAGCCGCGCACCGGGTCCGCGGGGATGCTGAAGCGGGCGATCTGCGCATACAGCAGTTCCACCGCCTCCACCGACATGTCCCACAGCCGCTTCATCGTCTCTGCGTCGGTAAGGTTCTTGAGTTTGTGCAGCGAGCAGCCGAAGCCCGGCAGCACCTGCCCGCCATTGCGCCCGGAGGCCCCCCAGCCGATGTCCTGCGCCTCCAGCAGGGCCACGGAATAGCCCCGCTCGGCCAGATGCAGCGCCGCGGAAACGCCGGTGATGCCGCCGCCGATGATGGCGGCATCCACGGTGACATCACTCGCCAGCGTATCTGCGGCGAAATCCACACGCCGCGTGGCGTGGTAATAGTTGTTCAGCATCAATGGCCGTCCGGTTAGACGTTCAGCAGCAGGTGCTCGCGCTCCCAAGAGGAAATGACGCGCAGATATGTTTCGTACTCGATCCGCTTCACCGCCACCAGCACATCCACGAGCTTCTCGCCGAGAATTTCACGCAAGCCCTCGCTCGCGTCCATCAGGTCGAGCGCGTGGGAGAGCTCGCGCGCCAGCGTATATTCGCCGGAATAGGCGGAGCCGACCTGTTCGGGTGTCGGCTCAAGCTGTTCCACCATGCCGAGATAGCCGCAGGCGAGCGTCGCGGCGAAGGCGAGATACGGGTTGGCATCCGCCCCTGGCACGCGGTTTTCCACGCGCATGGCGGACGGATCGCCGAACGGCACGCGCAGCCCGCAGGTGCGGTTGTCGTAGCCCCATTGCAGGTTGATCGGGGCGTTGGAGAAGCGCGTGAGGCGGCGGTAGGAATTCACGTTCGGGGCGAAGATCGGCATCGCCGCCGGAATGTATTTCTGCAACCCGCCGATATAGGAGCGGAACAGTTTGCTCGCCTTGCCGTCCGGCCCCGCGAACAAGTTTCCGCCCGTCTTCGGGTCCACGATGCTCTGGTGCACATGCATGGCCGAGCCGGGCTCGCCGCCCATAGGCTTGGCCATGAAGGTGGCGTAAATGTTGTGGCGCAGTGCCACCTCGCGCACCGTGCGTTTGAACAGGAACACCTGGTCCGCGAGATGCAGCGGGTTGCCATGCAGGAAGTTGATCTCCACCTGCGCGGCACCTTCCTCGTGGATTAGCGTGTCGAGGTCCATCTCCTGCAAATCGCAGAAGTCATACATTTCCTCGAATAGCGGGTCGAACTCGTTCACCGCGTCGATGGAGTAGCTCTGCCGTCCGCTCTCCTGCCGGCCCGAGCGTCCCACGGGCGGCACCAGCGGGTAGTCGGGGTCCGTGTTGCGGGCCACGAGGTAGAATTCCAGCTCCGGCGCCAGCACCGGCTTCCAGCCCTTGTCCTCGTAGAGCTTGAGCACGCGCTGCAGCACTTGCCGAGGCGCCATCGGCACCGGTGTGCCGTTCGCGTATTGGCAATCATGGATGATCTGCGCGGTTGGCTCATGCGCCCAGGGAACCAGGCGGACAGTGCTTACGTCCGGAATCAGCTTGATGTCGATGATCGCGGGGTCGGTGAGTTTATCTTCCGGGTCTTCGGGGTACTCGCCGGTTACGGACTGGATGAAGATTGCTTCCGGCAGGCGCGGCGCGCCGCCCTGGAAGAATTTCTGTGCCGGCATGATCTTGCCGCGCGGGATGCCGGTGATGTCCGGCACCAGGCATTCGACTTCAGTGATCCGATGTTCGTCGAACCAGTCTTTCAGGTCGATTGTTTCATTGCTCATGTTGTCCTCGATTGGCGGGCGGCGCCCGGGATTGAGCGCCGCCGAGTGTCCCGAAGTGGACACTCGTAAAATCAACAGATTAGCGGCCCGCTTACCCCTGAAATTCACTTGCGAATTTCAGGGGCGGGACGCTAGCCAGTTTACTGGAGTACGCTGGTCCAGATCTGGTTGAACAGCTTGTATTGCGCGCCCCGCAGCGGGGCGAGGAATTGCAGTTTCTTCATGTCAGCGTCGGTCGGGACGATCAGCTCGGTGGACATGATGCCGGTCAGCTGCGGCTGGGCCGCTTGGTTGGGGCTGGCATACTGGTTGAAGTTGGACAGAGCCGCGCCGACATCGGCCTGGAGGATGTAGTTGATGAACTCAATGGCGAGATCCGGATGCGGTGCATGCGCAGGAATTGCCATGGTATCCACCCATATCTCCGTGCCCTGGTCCGGCAGGAAATATTTCAGCTTCGTGCAGCTACCGTCAGCGTAGCAGCTGGCGATATCGCCATTATACGCCATGGAGACGGCGATCAGCCCGCTCTTCATCTGGTCGCGCGCCGGGGTTTCATCGACGAAGCCGGCGAAATTCGGGCGCGTCTTGGTCTGCTCGATCAGCTTGGCTGCGGCGATCCACTGGCTCTCCTCGGAGCAGTTGAAGCCATAGCCAAGATAGGCGCAGGCGGCACCGATCTGGTCGCGGCCCTCACCCTTGGGCAACACGAACGGGTAGTTCGGGTTCATCTTGGGGTCGAACAGAATACCCCAGCCCGTGCCCGGGTTCTTGATCTTGCTCGGGTCATAGACGATGCCCGTTGTGCCCCACTGGTAGGGGACCGAGTACTTATCGCCGGGGTCGTAATCCGGGTTCTGGAATTTGGGAAACAGATTGTTGAAATTCGTCAGCTTGCTGTGGTCGATCGGCTGGATCAGCCCTTCATCGGCAAGTTCCGGCACATAATAGGAAGAGGGCACCACCACATCGTATTGCGAATCCCCGCCGGCCTTCAGCTTGGCGGACATTTCCGCGTTGCTCTCGTAATCGGTCTCGACCACCTTGCAGTTGCACTCAAGCTCGAAGCCATCAATGATCGATTCCGAAATATAGTCGGACCAGATGAACAGGTTCAGCGTCGGCTGTTCCGCGCGGGCCATCTGCGGTGCAGCGAGCCCCAGGGCCAGCGCTCCAGTGGCAAAATACGATAGAAGCTTCATGCGATTTTCCCCGTTGGTGAGAGCTGGCCGGCACGCTCGCGGCGCCGCGTAATGAAGAAATGGATGATTGCGAGCAGGATGATTGAACCGATCATGAGCGTACCGAGCGCGTTGATCTCTGGTGAGATGCCTTTTCGTGCAATGGCGGAATAAATATAGATCGGCAGGGTCACGCTGCCCGGCCCGGCGGTGAAGAAGCTGATGGTGAAATCGTCGATGGATAGGGTGATGCCGAGCAGGAACCCGCCGATGATGGCCGGCTGCACCACCGGAACGATGAGATGGAAAAAGCTCTTGATGCCGTCGGCGTAGAGGTCGTTGGCGGCGTCGAACAGATACGGGTCAAGCCCGGCGAGACGCGCATAAACGGTGAGCGCGACGTAGGGCACCTGGAAGGTGATATGGGCGATGATCATCGTCTGCAGCCCGGCGCCGAGAAGCCCCGTGGTGCTATGCACGAAGTTGAAGAAAATCAGCTCCGAGATGCCGAATACCAGGCCGGGCATGATGATCGGCGTATAGATGATGAGGCTGGGCATATTCGCGAGCACGCCCTTCGCATTCGGGGCGCGGAAGCGGCAGAGCCCATAGCCCAGCAGCGTGCCGAGGGCGGTGGAGGTGGTGGCTGAGCCGATGGCGAGGATCAGCGAGCGTTGCAGCGCGGTGAACACCGCGCCATCGTGCACCAGCACGCCGTAGGCGTGCAGCGAATGCCCGGCCTGGTTCGGCGCAGGGGCGAAGGAGTAGAAGGCGACCAGCGCCAGCGGCGTGTATAGCAGCGCATAAAGCGGCCAGGAAATGCCGGAGAGGGCGTAGCGAACCCCGCGCGGGATCATATCGTCGCCTCCTCTGCCCCGCCCAGCTTCCGGGTGAGGATGCGGAACCCGACCAACCCCATGGCGGTAAACACCAGCATGATGATGGTGAGCGCCGCGCCATAGGGCCAGTCTGGCGTCTCGGTGAACTGGTTGGCGATCAGCGAGCCGATCATCAGCGCCTTGTCGCCGCCGAGCAGCTGCGGCACCACGTAGTCACCGAAGGCCGGAATGGCGACGAAGATGACGCCGGAGAGCAGCCCTGGCAGGGTTTGCGGGAACACCGTGTGCCAGAACAGCCGCATGCCGGAGGCGTAGAGATCCCGCCCGGCTTCGACCAGTGTCCAGTCCAGCTTCTCCGCCGAGGCGTAGAGCGGCACGATCATGTAGGGCAGGTAGTTATAGGCAAGGCCGGTGGTGACGGCGAAGCTGCCCGGCGCCAGACCAAGATCCGGCGGGACCGCGTGCAGCAGATGCGCGACCCAGGAGACCGGCGCGTTGGGGCCGAGCAACTCCATCCAGGCATAGGTGCGCACGACCTGGTTGGTCCAGGAGGGCAGCACGATGAACAGCAGCAGCAGCGGGCGCACCGATTCCGGGCGGCTGAGAATGAAGAACACCAGCGGGTAGGAGAGTGCTGCCGACACCAGCGTGGCGATGCCCGCCTGCTTCAGCGAGCGGAGGAAGATGATGATATTGCCCGCATCCCAGCCGAGCAGCGAATACCCCCCCACCTGCTGGAAGGATTGTACGGAAAGCGGCAGCACCGGGCTGCCATAGTCGTTGGAGGAGAAGAAGGCGATGCCGAGCAGCACGGCGCTGGGGATCAGCAGGAAGATCATGATCCAGAACAGCCCGGGACCGGAGGTCACCCAGAGCCGCAGGCGCTGCCGCCCGGCCTCGATCTCCTGTTCGGTTTTCACCCGGCCGCTCATGGCGAGATCAGCATGATGTTGTCAGGCTTCAGCTCCACGGCCACGGCCTCGCCGGGGCGCCAGCTGCGTTCCGCTGCCTGGTTGTTGGTGTCGAACGCCAGCACGAACTGCCCGCCCGCAAGCTCAATGCGGTACTGGGTCGAGGCGCCCATATAGATGGCCTCGCGCACGGTGCCGACGAACAGGTTCGCACGGTCCTTCGATGCCGCCGTGTCATTGTAGACCCAGATCTTTTCCGGCCGGATCATCGCCATGGTCGCGCCGGCCAGCGGCGCGGTGATGGTCAGCTCGCCGATCGGCGACGCCGCGGTATTCGTGCCGGTGGGCGTGACCGGCCAGATGTTCGAGAGGCCAAGGAATTCCGCGACGAACACGTTTTTCGGCTTCTCGTACACATCGAGCACCGGGCCGACCTGCTCCAGCTTGCCTCTGCTCATCACGCCGATGCGGTCGGACATCACCAGCGCCTCGTGCTGGTCGTGGGTGACGAAGATGAAGGTCATGCCCAGGCGCTTCTGCATACGCAGCAGCTCGATCTGCAGCTCCGCACGCAGCTTGGCGTCCAGTGCCGAGAGCGGTTCGTCCAGCAGCACCACCTCCGGCTCGTTCACCAAGGCGCGGGCCAGGGCGACGCGCTGGCGCTGCCCGCCCGAGAGTTGGGCGGCGTTGCGGGTGGCGAACTGGCCGATCTGCAGCAGCTCCATGATGGCATCCACGCGCTTCTTGCGTTCCGGGTTCTTCACCCCCCGCATGCGCAGGCCGAAGCCGATATTCTGCTCAACATTAAGATGCGGGAACAATGCGTAGGACTGGAACACGGTGTTCACCGCGCGCTTATACGCGGGTACGTCCCCCACGTCCTTGCCGGAGATCAAAATATCCCCTTCATCGGGCGTCTCGAACCCGGCAATCATGCGCAGTAGCGTCGTCTTGCCGCAGCCAGAGGGGCCCAGCAGGGTGAAGAACTCCCCGGCATTGATTTCGAGATCAACATGGTCCACGGCGGGGACCGTCCCGGCGAAAATCCGGGTAATGCCGCGGATGGAAATGGCGCCGCGCTTGGGCGAGGGGGCGGCAGGTGCGGCCGCGGGGCTGGTCGACGCAGACATCAGGCGCCTGCCGGGCTGTCTGGGTTAAGGTTGTCAGTTCCGGTCGGCTCGACGATCCACAGCACGCAAAACCCCTATATTATTGCTGCCCAAGTGTGGCTTACGCCCCTTAACCCGTCAAGAATAATTGGATGATGTTTTTCGCGCGGTGCATGTTTTTCATTGCGTGCGAGAGCATTGCCCGCGTAGCATTGTTGAAAATCCTAAACGTGCGGGTCATAAGGAGAACATGTCGGTAGCCCTGCAGAACGATGAGATGTCCGACGATATCGGTACCCGGCTGAAGCTGGTGCGGCAGATTTTCGGGCTGACCCAGCGTGAGTTGGCGCGCCGGGCCGGGGTGACGAACGGAGCGATCTCTCTGATCGAGCAGAACCGTGTCAGCCCGTCGATCTCCTCCTTGAAGAAGATTCTGGACGGCATTCCGCTCTCGCTGGCGGACTTCTTCACGCTGAACTTCTCCCCGTCCGACAACGTGTTTTTCACCGGCGAGGAGCTGACCGAAATCTCCTACGACCCGGCGATTTCCATGCGCATGGTCGGCCGGAAGGTGAAGGACCGGACGCTGCAAATGCTGCGCGAGACCTACCAGCCCGGCGCCGATACGGGGGATGCGATGCTCCGCCATGACGGCGAGGAATGCGGCATCGTCGTCTCTGGCTGCCTCATCGTCACGGTGGGCGTGCAGGAGCGCCTGCTCAACCCGGGCGATGCGTATTACTTCCGCTCCGATATTCCGCACCGCTTCCGTAACCCAGGTACGGAGCCGTGCGTGCTGATCAGCGCCAACTCGCCGCCCTCGTTCTAGCCATGGCGGTGCATCTCACTGGCGGTTGCCTCTGCGGTGCCATTGCCTACAGCCTGGACTACGAACCCGGCGATGTCGCGGATGTGTGCTTCTGCCGGGAGTGCCGCAAGGCGAGCGGCGCCGCGGCGCTGCCATGGGTGCAGGTGCCGCCGGGGCGCTTTTGTGTCACCAAGGGGGCGGCGCGGGGGTATGCCTCCTCGTCCCAGGCCATGCGCTGGTTCTGCGGCGATTGCGGCAGCCCGCTCTACATGACCGATAGCGAGAGCCGCTCCGTCGGTGTCACGCTAGGTTCGCTGGATAATCCCGAAGCCATCCGCCCCACCGTGCAGGGCTGGGTGTGCGAGCGCGTCTTCTGGCAGGCTTTGGATGAGAGCTTGCCTGCCTATGAGAAGGCGCCGCCCTACGATCTCTGAACCCGGCGCTTGCCCTCGGCGGCCATGACCACCGGCGCGGCCAGCACCAGCGCCACGACGTTCCAGATGATGAAATCCAGGTTGCTGGGCCCTTCAATCACCATGTCGGCCAGCGCCAGCACCGCCAGGGCAAAACCGGCGAGCAACTCTTCCCAGCCCATCTGCTGCGGCTTGTCCTTGGTCCAGAAGCGCAGCACTGCGGCGATGGCGGGGACAATGAACACCGGCATCGGGGCGTCGCGGTAGCGGCCGTCGAAGACCAGCAGCGCCTCGAACACGGCGGCGGAAGCCAGGAAGATGAACCATAGGCTGTCATAGTTCAGGGGCAGGCGGAAGCGGCGCAGAGCGGCCAGCACCATTGCCCCGGTTTGCACCGGCGGCACTGGGCGCCCGGCAAGCAGGGCATCTGCCCGTCGGATGACCAGAACCGCGAACAGGGCCTGCAAGGGCAGGTTAACCAGCGCGTCCAGCCGCAGCCAGTTGTCGTAGAGCATGGGCAGAGTGCCGGAGCAGGCCAGCGCGAAGCCGTTACCGAGGGCGAAGGCCGGCAAGGCGAGGCGCAGGTTGCGGAACCCCGCGGCGGCGAACAGCAGCACCCCGGCCAGCGCGCCAAGCCCGGCATACCAGGGCCATTCCGGTGTCTCGGTCACCGGGCCGTTGAGCGGGAATTTCGGCTGCCGGTCGGCCGTCCAGATGCCCCAGTTGGCCCCGGCCACGCCCTCATCCTCGTATTTCCAGTTCTGGTCGAAGGCCTCGATCAGGTTGTAATCCACGCCCTCTTGGTTCGCGAGGGTGACGAAGCGGCGCACGAACACCGCCTCGTTGACGCGCGACGGCGCCGCCGGGCCGCGCCAGCGCCCGCGCGAGGGCCAGCCGGTTTCGCCAATGGAAATCTGCTTGCCGGGGAAGAGCGTCTTGAACTGATCCGTGGTCGACTGGATTTCGGCCAGGGCGTCGTCCACGGAAAGTGGCTTGTCCTCCCAGTAGGGGAGGAAATGGATCATCACCACGTCCACATGCGGCGCCACTTGCGGGAACTGCTTCCAGAAATCGGTGACATCGGCATAGGCCACGGGTTGTTTCACGCGGGCGCGCACATAGTCGATATCCGCGATCAGGTCGTCCACCGAGAGGTCACGGCGCAGCAGCACTTCGTTGCCGACGATGACGCGGGTGATGGTTTCGGGGTGCGCGTTGGCCTCGGCAATGCCGGCGGCGATCTCCTTGGCGTTGTCCTTCGGGTTGCCGCTGAGCCAGATGCCGAGCCAGACCTTCAGCCCCGCCTGCTTGGCGAGCGCGCCGATGTCGTAATTCCCCTCGATGGAGGAATAGGTGCGGATGCCGTTCGCCTGGGTCGCCACCAGGGCGAGGTCTTTCGCCACCTCGGCGCCCGTGGGATAGTCCTTGGAGAGCGGGCTTTGCCAGGCCTGGTACGGCGCGTAGGACAGGCTGTTGAACTTACCCGGCGGCATGGTCACATCTCCCGCCTGAGGCTGGTTGGGATTCGCCCACATGGCGAAGGTCAGCAGACTCAGCAGCACGCAGGCGATAAGGGATTTGGTCATGGCCAAAGGCTTAGCCGGGCGTTCATTTTTGGGGAAGAGAGATGAGTGACGAAGACATCCGCCGGATCCTGACGCAGACGAAGCGCATCGCCCTGGTCGGGGCCTCGGCCAAGCCGGAGCGGCCCTCCCACCATGTGATGGAGTTTCTGCTGGCGGAGGGATTCGACGTGACGCCGGTGAATCCGGGCCTCGCCGGGCAGGAGATCCTGGGGCGCAAGGTGGTGGCGAGTTTGGCGGAGGCCGCGCCGCTGGACATGGTGGATCTGTTCCGCAGGGCGGAGGACGTGGACGCTCCGGTGGAGGAGGCGATCCGCCTGGGCGCGAAAACGGTGTGGATGCAGCTTGGCGTGGTCAACGAGGCCGCGGCGGTGAAGGCCCGAGCTGCCGGTCTGGCCGTGGTGATGGACCGCTGTCCCGCGATCGAGATGCCGAGGCTGGGGCTGGAGTAGGGGGAAACTTGAATTGACTTGCCGCCATCCGAACGCCTAAACTTCGTTGCAAAAAACGAAACAATTAGGGGAACTCCGATGAATGCGGTTGCCAAATTGGCCGGCTGCGCTTGTTTGTCTGCCTTGTTGACGCTTGGTTCGGCGCCCGTGTTCGCCGCCCAGCCCGTGCTATCCGACCCGCTGGCTGCCTGGCCGCTCAATTTCGGCGCTCAAACCAGCTCGATCAGCCTGAAGAATGGCGCGGTGCATATCACCGTCCCGGCGAACAGTGCCTCCTGGACAACCTATAGCGGCTTCAACTTCACCGATATGGACGCCAGCGTTACGGTCACGCCGGAAAATGCCACCGGCAATGCAGCCGGGCTGCTGTTCTGGGCCACTGGCCCCAGCGATTTTTTCGACTTCACAATTTCTGACACCGCAGGCACGTTCGGCGTGTTCAAGCACGTCTCCACCGCCGCCAGCCCGTGGCAGACGATTGTGCCATATATGAAGACCAGCCTGTTGAAGCCGGGGGCGGCGAACGTCCTGAGGGTGGTGACCAAGGGTAATTATGTCACCCTGTATATCAATGGGCAGCAGGCGGGTTCGCTCTCGGTCATGGCGCCCTCTGGCGGTGGCACGGTGGGCATAGAGGGTGAGGGCAGCGCGAAGGGGCCTTCCGACTACGCCTTCACCAACCTGACGGTGAGCCAGCCGTAACCGGACCTCAGGCGTAGGGCGGGGAACCCAGCGCCAGCCGGTAAAGGGCAGGGGCGTTCCACAGCAGAAGGCGCTGGCGCCGCCACGCCACGATGCCCTCTTCCAGCCAATGCGCCAGCAGCAGCCCGGCCGTATGGCTGGTGCCGCCCGCCAGGGCGGCGAGTTCGTCGAGCTTGACCGACGGGGTGATGAACAATTCCACCCCGGGTTCCACCTCAAACCTTTCGGCGAGGTTCAGCAGGGTCAGCGCCAAGCGCTCCACCGTGGTGCCGAACACGGGCGGCGCAGCGCAATCCGGGGTGACCGGGTTGGCCGGGGAGCCGGGGGCGACGGAGCGGGGATTCCGGTTGAGTTGCATGGCGCGACCTTTCAACATAGATAATCTATCAGTATAGTATAGTGATTGCCCACACAAGCTTTATTTCAACGTCAAGACAGCAAGGCTGAGCGTGGTGAATGAGGCGGCAGCGGCGAAGGCGCGGGCGGCAGGGCCTGAGGTGATTACGAACCGCTGTCCGGCGATAGAGATACCGAGGCTGGCGTTAGTCGTTGGCGGAATGTCATCGCGTTGAAGTCTTGGACGAGATGTTGCGTGAGGAGATGTGCTGGATAAAGATCGGCTATGGCCCAAACACCGAATTTCCCCGTGCTTGAAACATCACGCCTGATCCTGCGCGAAATTGTGCCCACTGATGCAGGTGCTATCTTTGCCATCCATGGCGATCCCGACCTCATGAAATGGTTTGGAGTCGATCCACTGGTTAACATCGAGGCTGCGCAGAAGTTGATCGAAACCTTTGCCTCATGGCGTCTGCTTCCAACTCCTGGCACCCGGTGGGGTATACAACTTAAGAATGGCGGCCCTCTAATTGGGTCTTGCGGGCTGTTTCAGTGGAACGCCATGTGGCGTAAATGTGTCGTTGGTTATGAGTTGGCTCGTGGCGCACATGGGTACGGGTTTGCCACGGAGGCGTTATCCGCCTGCTTCAATTGGGCATTCAGCACCACTCAACTTCACCGGATTGAGGCGCAGGTGCACCCTGAAAATTATCCGTCGATCAAGTTGCTTGAGAAGGTTGGATTCGTCAAAGAGGGTATGCTGCGGGAGGTTGGCTACTGGGGCGGCAAGCGCCACAGCATGTTTCAGTACGGAATGCTCCGTGGAGAGTTGTGCAACATTGCTGCGTCGCGGTAGAAATATGTCATTTTGTGGTAATGTCTTGGATTGCCATGAAAATGGATTGCTTTGAGGCGCTATGCGCCTCTCGCAATGACAGTAGCCGGGGGCCGAAACTTTCTAGCCCCCAAGCCCGTTACCCCAAAGCTGCCTTCTGCGCCGCGAACAGTTCCGCCGTGCCCTTGCGCGCCAGCGCCAGCAGCGCCTGGAAGGAGGCGTCGTCAAAGGTGGATTTTTCCGCCGTCGCCTGGATTTCCACGATGCCTCCCCCCTGGGTGAGGATAAAATTGGCATCCGCATCGGCCGCGGAGTCCTCGGCGTAGTCGAGGTCCAGCACCGGGTTGCCCTGGAAGATGCCACAGGAAACCGCGGCCACCTGGCCGGTGATGGGGAAGGCCTTGAGCACGTTGGCGGCCTGCAACTTGCGGAAGGCGAGGCACAGCGCCACGTAGGCGCCGGTGATGGCGGCGCAGCGCGTGCCGCCATCGGCATTCAGCACGTCGCAGTCCAGCGTCACGGTGATCTCGCCCATGGCCTTGCGGTCCACCACCGCGCGGAGCGAGCGGCCAATGAGGCGCTGGATCTCCTGCGTGCGGCCGGACTGCTTGCCGCGCGCGGCCTCCCGGTCGCCGCGGGTATGGGTGGCGCGGGGCAGCATGCCGTATTCGGCGGTCACCCAGCCTTCGCCCTGGCCGCGCATGAAGCCGGGCACCCTGCCCTCGACGCTGGCGGTGCACAGCACCTCGGTGCCGCCCATTCGGATCAGCGCGGAGCCCTCGGCATGGTGGGAGAACCCGGTCTCGATGGACACTTTCCGGAGTTCGTCGAAAATTCTGCCTGAGGGCCGCATAATATCTCTCCTGATCAATTTGCCGTGCTAATATCCGAGACTGTGACCATGGACCATAGAGGCAAATCCGTTCCGCCTCGCCTGCCGCCGGGGCTCGATGTCCGCTCCGCCGCCGTGCTGCGAGAGATCGTGGAACAATACGTGGAAACCGGTGAGCCCGTGGGCAGCCGCACGCTCTCACGCCTGCTGCCGCAGCGTCTCTCGCCTGCCACCATCCGCAACGTAATGGCGGACCTCACCGATGCCGGGCTGCTGTTCTCGCCGCACACCTCGGCCGGGCGGTTGCCGACAGAGCGGGGCTTGCGCCTGTTCGTGGACGGACTACTGCAATTCGGCGAGCTCTCCGAGGAAGAGCGTAGCACCATCAACCAGGCGCTGGTGCAGTCCGGGCGCAGCATGCAGGACACGCTGGCCCAGGCTTCCGCCATGCTATCCGGCCTCTCCGCCGCCGCGGGCTTGGTCCTGGCGCCCAAGGGCGAGGGGGCGGTGAAGCATATCGAATTCGTGCCGCTCTCTCCCGGGCGGGCGCTGGTGGTGCTGGTCTCGGCCGATGGCCAGGTGGAGAACCGGATCATCGAGACGCCGCCCGGCCTGCCGCCCAGCGCGCTGCAGCAGGCGAGCAACTACCTCAATGCGCGGCTCTCGGGCCTTACCATTGCCGAGCTGCGGCGGCGGGTGGGGGATGAAATGGTGGCCGACCGCACAGAGCTGGACGCCCTGACCAGCGCCGTGGTGGAGGCTGGGCTGGCCGATTGGGGGAGCGAGGGCAGGGGAGGCTCACTGATTCTGCGCGGCCAGGGGCGGCTGCTGGAGGATGTGGACCAGTTGGAGAAACTCGGGGCCATCCAGGCTTTGTTCGAACGGCTGGAGGCGGAGGAGACCATGCTGCGCCTGCTGGAACTGGCCGAAACATCGGACGGCGTGCGTATCTTCATCGGCGCCGAATCCGGGCTGTTCGGCGCGGCGGGGATCTCGATGGTGGTGGCCCCGGCGCGCAACGCGCAGGACCGCATCGTTGGCGCCATCGGTGTGATTGGCCCCACGCGGATCAATTATGGCCGGATCATCCCGGTCGTGGACTATACGGCCCGGGTCATCGGGCGTCTTTTGGGGTGAATGGGCATGAAAATCGGATTTATCGGCCTTGGCCAAATGGGCCAGGGTATTGCAGCCAACCTCGTTAAGGCCGGGCATGACGTTGCGGTGTATAACCGCTCGGCGGAGAAGGCGGCGGCGCTGGTCGCCCAAGGTGCGAGGCTGGCGAAGACACCGGCCGTGGCTGCCGATGGCGCGGAGGCCGTGTTCACCATGGTCGCCGATGACAAGGCGCTGGAGGCCGTGACCTTCGGTGCAGATGGCCTGATTTCCGCCCTGGCCCCGGGGGCTGTGCATGTTTCCGTCAGCACCATCAGCGTGGCCTTTGCCGAGCGCCTGACGGAGGAACACGCCAAGGCCAGCCAGCATTTTGTGTCGGCTCCCGTGTTCGGCCGGCCAGACGCCGCCGCGGCCGCGAAGCTCGTCGTCGTTGCGGCGGGCGAGCCAGAGGTGATCGCCAGGCTACAGCCTTTGTTCGACGCCATCGGCCAGCGCACTTTTGTACTGTCCGAGACGCCGTCACGCGCCAATCTGGTGAAGCTCTCGGGCAATTTCCTTATCGCCTCGGTAATCGAGTCGCTGGGCGAGGCCATTGCCCTGGTCGCCAAAGGGGGCATTGACCCCGCTGCCTATGTGGAAATGCTAACCTCCACCCTGTTCCCGTCGCCCGTGTACAAAATCTACGGCGGATTGATCGCGGCGGAGACCTTCTCCCCGGCCGGCTTCGCGGCGACGCTGGGGCAGAAGGATGTGCGATTGGCGCTCGCCGCCGCCGAGGCGCTGAACGTGCCTCTGCCGTTGGCCAGCCTGCTGCGCGACCGATTCCTGGCTTTGCTCGCCCAACCGGGTGGCGCCGAACTGGACTGGTCGGCCATCAGCACGCTCGCCAAACGGGATTCCGGCCAATAGAGGTTGCAGCGGGAGCCGGGCTTCGATATAGGCTCCCTCGCCCCGGTTTAGCCGACATAGCTCAGCGGTAGAGCAACTGATTCGTAATCAGTAGGTCCCCAGTTCAATCCTGGGTGTCGGCACCATTTTCCCCTTGAAAATCAAAGCGTTGTCAGTGGCCCGAATGTAATTGCGGGAGTTGTCCAATTAAATGTCCGGCTGGTGTCCGGGTCTGTATCACACCTCCGCCCCTCCATGGGGATGGGCTTCCGGGCGGGCGATTCGCGGGATCAGATTGGGACGCCAGAGGAACACGGTCCCGTGGCCCATCGACCACTCCACTAAAGCAAATGCACCTCATTGAGCCGGAGCGGTCTCGATCCCAGGGGATCAGGTGGCGCGAGGTACATAGTTAGCATGTGCGGAGAGAGGGGTGGCCAGGGGCGACATGCCGATGGTGGTCAACCCGTTACGGGCCGACAGTGTTTCTCTGGCCGCCCCTGGCCATGTCCGGCAGTCTTGCCCTGGTTGGCACACGCTGCTGGGCCGGACACACTCGGGATGTGGGCACGAGGGCGGGGCGATCAAGGGCGGGGGATGTTGATGGTATGTCGATTCGAAATTCCGGTTTTTCTCCTCTCAGCAATGAGCCGGGTGGAGGGTGTTTGGCACGGAGGTATATGCGACGGTCCGTCAGCTCGTATTTGTCCACGGGATAAGCCGCCGTGAGGTGGCGAAGCAGCTTGCGCTGAGCATCTGGCCTTGGGGGCAGCACCATGAAGCGAACCTAGAAGCGCTTGACTAAGCGGCTGAATCGTCCAAAAAATTTTATCTAGTTCATCTTTGAACTCGTTGCACTAGAGTTTACGCCTCGATCTGTTTCATCGATAAATTCAATTTTGAGCGAGGATGTTGCATCTATGATTTGTTCCCAGAAAACCAAAACTCATACCACAACGGCTAATTGCATGCTGGTGGTCGCACTTCCTTTATTTATTTACGCCATTTTCTCTTTGATTTTTTTGGGAAAAACGGGGAGCTGGACGCGCTGGGACTTGGGAGACGGCGGAGACGCGCCATCATTCATATGGTTCCTCCAATGGTGGCCCTTTGCCATTTCTCATGGTCTTAATCCATTTATTTCAAATTACGTTTGGTTTCCCCATGGCGATAACATGACGTGGCATACCTCTGTGCCGTCAGCTGCGCTGTTAAGCTTCCCGATTACGGTTCTGGGTGGCGCAGTCCTAGCCTACAATTCGTTAAGCTTGATGGCGCCTGTTCTCTCCGCCTGGACGGCCTTTCTCTTGGTGCGATACCTGACAGGTGATTGGGCCGCTGCCCTTGTCGGCGGCTACCTATTTGGATTCTCGTCTTACGAGAACGGCCAGCTTCTGGGGCATCTTAATCTCGATCTAACCTTCCTGATACCTATTGCGATCTTGTTGTGCGTACGACGATTCTATGGACAACTAGGACGCGCAGGCTTCGTGACGGCTCTAGCAGTAACTCTTTTGGTTCAACTCGGCCTATCAACCGAGATTTTGGCAACATTATGCTCTCTCGGCGCAATCACCTGGGCCATCTTCCTGGCCTGTGCCCCCAAGACAGATCGACCGGGATTGTGGCACCTGGCAATAGACATTGTCTTTGCTGGTGTGGTGATGACAATATTGGCCACGCCATTTATGTTTTATCTGGTAAAGGGTTTGTCAGACGTTCCGCCAGTAATTAACTCTGCGGCAACTTATTCAGCTGACCCACTAAACTACTTGATACCGACAGGGGTTACTCGCCTCGGGAGGACGGTATTTGCCGCTGTGGCTGGTCAATTCACAGGCAACGCATCGGAGCAGGGGGCCTACTTAGGCTTGCCTCTCATCTTTCTTATGGCGCTTTATTTTCGCGCTCAAACTACTCTTCCCTATGTTAAAGCCTTGTTGACCACGGTGACTGTACTCGCCGTATTGAGCTTAGGCCCCTGGCTTCATGTCGCTGGAGTGCAAACTCAATTGCCATTACCTTGGCAGCTTGGCGAAAAACTTCCTTTGATTCGATCGGCTCTGCCAACACGCTTCACGATGTACGTGTCCCTTATTTCGGCGATTGTCGCGGGGCTATACTTAGCGACGCCGCGCGTTGGGCGCAGGCGGTTATGGCGGTTTGCACTCGCCGGGCTTGCATGCCTGTTTATTGCGCCCAATTCACGTCTGCATACCTGGGCCCGTTGGCCAGCACAGCCATTTTTTGCGCCGCCAAATGCGAAGCAAGTGCTGGGGACGAAGCCCAATGTAATTATTCTTCCGTTCGGTGCAAACGGGAATGGGATGGCTTGGCAGGTGGACGCGGGCATGCAATTCACCCAATCGGGCGGTTATACCGGCTTTGTTCCATATTCAGAACAGAGTTTTCCAGTTTTGAATGAGCTTCTTGCGGGGGTACCTGGACCCGACTTCAGCAATGATCTTGCCGCTTTTTGCGACATGCATCGTGTCGATGACATACTGATCGGGCCCGGCACACCGCCGCTGCTGGCTGCCGCAATTAACGTGCAGGGCTGGCCGCAGCACATGGACCATGGGATCGATGTCGTGAAGGTGCCGCTGTCATCGGCGCTTCATTATTACTATACGGAGGGTGATTACTGGCCTTCAGCCGCGCCGCAGAACTGGATGGGCCGGCAGGTTCGTATTGTTACTCATGGAACACCGATAACGCTGACATTAACGGGGATAGGGAGACCGCTTTCTGCACCAGTACAAATTGCAGTTACTACCCCATCCGGTCAGGCCATCTATCCAATCGGACAAGCAATCGTACGTGTCATCCGCATACCAGCAGATACGATTGTTACCTTAACGGCGAATCAAACGTTTGTTCCGAACATGATTATTCACAACGGCGACAAACGAGAACTGTCTGCCTTGTTGTCACTGAAGAAAGGTTAGACCCGGTGTCCGCTGAGTGATCGGCGAGTCTGCCGGCATCAGCTGGCGCGCGCTGGTGAACATCGCCAAACTGCACTGGCGCATCGAGCGCCTAGCCGAGGCTGGCATCGAGCCCTCCGTGGGCAGCGTCGGCGACAGGTACGACATCGCTCTGGCCGAGACGATCAATGGCCTCTGCAAGGCGGAAGTGATACACAGACGCAACTCTTGGCGATCCCTTGACGTCGTCGCGTACGCCACCCCAGAATGGGTCGACTGGTTCAACCATCGCCGGATATTGGAGCCCATCGGCAACATCCCGCCGGCTGAAGCCGAGGAACACTACTACGCCGCGCTAAACGCGCAGCCCAAGGCAGCGTGACTCAAACCACACACCCTCCGGCAAATCAGGGGCGGTTCAGGGCGTAAAAATCGGGGGCCCCCGAACACCTTCGTCTTAAGGTGCTATTACACGGGTAAGACCTATATGCAGTCAATTAAGTGTGGAAGGAGGCCGATTTTCCGCCACTGGTAATCTTACACGGCGAGTTACTCGCCGCAAAGCTAGTGCGGCCCTACAAGTGCGCGATGCGGCGCGCCTCATTGGCCAAGACATTGAAAGCCAGACCGACTGACTTTCCCATAAATCACCCAATTCGCGCTGGGCAAGAGGTTTTGAAAGAGACACTTATGCCACGCCGCGTCACATCTACCACAAAAAACGAGCCCTGTTTTGAGTAAAAATTGAAAAAATCAAAATTGTAAGATACCACTTATTGCAAGTTTCGTGAAGGAGTAACGCGGATGGATAATGGATTTTATCGAGCATTCGAAGATCTCTACCGTGGCTCCCGGGAGCTGATTAAGCAGCGTCTGAATGTTTATGTGCCTTTTGTACGACCGCTTCTGAATATTTATGATGACTGCCGAGCTCTGGATTTAGGCTGCGGCCGTGGAGAATGGCTCGAACTGACTGGTGAGATCGGTTTTAACGCCCACGGCGTCGATCTCGACGAAGGCATGTTAAAAGCCTGCCTGGAGCGTGGTTTTTCCGTGGAAACCCAGGATGC
>Ga0326727_10003765_pt1 | contig 47648 bp, 35 predicted proteins | sample MB2enrmetagenome_FD_207643 | JGI IMG/M metagenome (GOLD analysis project Ga0326727, IMG submission 207643) | Lab enriched peat soil microbial communities from McLean, Ithaca, NY, United States - MB29MY | ecosystem: Environmental > Terrestrial > Soil > Wetlands > Peat | place: USA: New York... | reverse complement strand
CGGCTTGACCTTCCTGCAGGCTCTTGAAACCACTGGAGGTGATTGCAGAGTAGTGCACGAATACGTCTTCGCCGTTCTGACGCGAGATGAAGCCGAAGCCCTTCGCGTCGTTGAACCACTTCACGGTACCTTGTTCCATTTGTTGGTATTTCCTGAATTGAATTGCGCTGGATGAATCGGAGCGACCACTGGCAGAATCTTGCTTGGAGGGCGAGTGCTGCTCACGCCCGCTTCGGTCTAACGCTGAAAGCAGTGTAGCATCCCTTTTCAGAAAAATGTGCGAAAAATGTAGCGTTCTGCTCCATCTATCCCGTTTCCAGTTTCGGAACTTGTTGAATTGGAAAGCCTTAACGTCGTACTCTAGTTGTGTTACCGCGAAGGGTTACTATGCCCCTGGATCCTGTCCCCGGCCTGTTGTCCCGCGCCACCGAACTGCTGGAAAAGCACTTCGGGGCTTTGCCCGCCTGCGAGTCCGCAGCTGACCCTGCAGCCATGGCGCCGGTTCTGGAGGAAGTGGTGCGCCGCATGGGCGACAATTACCCCTACTTTCACCCGCTTTATGCCGGTCAGATGCTCAAGCCGCCGCATCCCGTGGCGCGAGCCGCCTATGCGCTGGCTATGAAGATCAACCCCAACAACCACGCGCGCGACGGCGGCCGGGCTAGTTCGGAGATGGAGATCGAGGCCGTCCGCGAAATTGCCGGAATCTTTGACTGGACGGAGTTTCTGGGCCACCTGACCTCCAGCGGCACGCTGGCCAACCTGGAGGCGTTGTGGGTGGCCGGACAGCTCGCATCGGGCAAACGCATGATCGGTTCCGAACAGGCTCACTATACCCACCAGCGCATCTCCGCCGTTTTGAAACTGGAGTATGCGTCGGTTGCCGCCGATTGCCGCGGGCGAATGAGCCTGGACGCTCTGGAGACCGAACTACTCAAGGGCGATGTGGGCACGGTGGTGGCGACGCTGGGCACCACGGCCATCGGCGCGGTGGACCCGCTCGCCGAGATTCTGGCGATGCGGGAGCGTTACAACTTCCGTGTGCATGTCGACGCGGCCTACGGCGGCTATTTCCGCCTGATTCCCGAGGCTCTAGCCGAGCCGGCGCAACGGGCCTTTGAGGCCATCAGCCAGGCTGACTCGATTGTGATCGATCCGCACAAACACGGCCTTCAACCCTATGGCTGTGGATGCGTACTCTTCCGTGACCCGGCGGTGGGGCGCTTCTACAAACACGACTCGCCCTACACATACTTCACCTCCAAACAATTACACCTGGGCGAAATCAGTTTGGAGTGTTCGCGGGCCGGGGCTTCGGCGGTGGCTTTGTGGGCCACGCAAAGGCTTTTGCCGCTTGTGCCGGGGGGCGAATTTGCCCTGGGCCTCGCTCGCGGCAGAGCGGCAGCCCTCGAGTTGGACCGGCGGCTGCGCCAGGATAAGACTGGCTGCTTTCAACCGCTGGCAGCCGGTGCGCCGGAACTCGATATTGTGGTGTGGAAGGTGAAGGCGCAATCACTCGAACACCACCCCACGGACAAAGACCTGTCCGTGGGGACCCCGGAGCAGGCTTCCGGCCTGGCGCAGAGGATTTTTTCCGCCTGCGCCGCGCGGGATTTGCACTTGGCGCTGGTGCAATTGCCGGCGGCATGGTTTGAGCCGGCAACCAGCCCTGAATCGGCAATCGCCGCGGGCACGATCACCTGCCTCCGCTCGGTGCTGATGAAGCCCGAGCACGAGGCGTGGATGGATTGCATCTGGGAGAGGTTGACTGCGGGCTGCGCGGAGGTGATGGGAGAGTATCGCAGTTGATGGACGCCGCCGCGGAGAATTCCATATACATCCTCAACCCATTGGTAACATTCATCCGGCATGGACCGCGGCAGTACAAATAAAGGTAGTCTACGGTTCTCAGCGGCCTTCCTTGCTAGAATCAATAGGAGTTTGCTTCGATACGGCCGGGCACGATTGCTCATGTCCAGCCGGTCGCGCAATAATAATTTTCCCTGTGCGTCGCTATCCTGGGTTTGGAGCGCCGTGGAGACACGATAACCATGCAGTCCACATCACCCGAACCATTTTCTTATGTAACATTTCCTAGTTCAGGCCAGGTCGCTTACTTCTCGATGGAGATCGCGATCAACCCGGCCATGCCCACCTACGCCGGCGGGTTGGGCATTCTTGCCGGGGACACATTGCGTTCCATGGCCGACCTGGGCGTTCCCTTGATGGCCTTTTCACTGGTGCATCGCAAAGGCTACTTCAAGCAAACCCTGGGCAATAACGGCAAGCAGAGCGAGGACGTTCAACCGTGGAATCCTGCGGATTTCTGCACCGAAGAGAAGGCGCGGGTTACGGTTTCCATCGAAAACCGCATTGTGACGGTGCGCTGCTGGCGCTATGACCTGGCGGGCTGCTATGGGCACGTGGTGCCGATCTACCTGCTGGACACGGATTTGGACGAAAACTCGGGCTGGGATCGCGGCCTGACCGATCACCTCTATGGCGGCGACACCAACTACCGATTGCAGCAGGAGATTGTGCTGGGAATGGGCGGTGTGCGCATGGCGCACGCGCTGGGCAACAGGGTGAATGTGTACCACATGAACGAAGGCCACGCGGCGCTGCTGACGCTGGCGCTGATCGAGAGCCAGTTGGGCGGCGGACCACTGGGCGCGGCCACGGAGGCCGACATCGAGCAGGTGCGCAAGAAGTGCGTCTTCACCACCCACACCCCGGTCCCCGCCGGGCACGACCGCTTTTCCACCGAGCAGGCTATTCGCATCTTGGGCGGCGACCGCACGGCGCGCCTGGAAAAAATGGACTGTTTTCGAGATGGAATGTTGAACATGACGCTGCTGGCGCTGCGCTTCTCGCGCTACGCCAACGGCGTGGCCCTGCAGCATATGAAAATCTCCCGCGCGATGTTCCCGGAGTTTGCCATCGACTCGATCACCAACGGCGTGCACGCGCCCACCTGGATCTCCGCGCCCTTCCAGAACCTGATGGATGCGAACTTTTCCTCGTGGCGGCGCGACAATCTTTATCTGCGCAATGCCATCGACCTGCCCGAGGAGGAGATTCTCTCGGCTCATGCCCGCAACAAGGAGGCCTTGCTCGCCGAAGTTGCTTCGCACCCCGGCTTGCCGGCCAAACAGACTCTCGATCCCAAGGTGCTCACCCTGGGTTTTGCGCGGCGAGCCGCCACTTACAAGCGGGCTACTCTTCTGTTTACCGATCCCCGGCGGCTGATAGAAATTGCCACTAAAGCCGGCGGCTTGCAGATTATATACGCCGGCAAAGCCCATCCCCAGGATGGTCCCGGCAAGGATCTCATTGAGGAGGTCGTGGCGGATGCCGTCAGATTGTCGAACGACCTGCTGCGCATCGTTTACCTGGAAAACTACGACTGGGAGCTGGGAGCATTGCTCACGGCGGGCGTGGATGTGTGGGTCAACACGCCGAAGCGGCCCTATGAGGCCTCCGGCACCAGCGGCATGAAGGCCGCCCTGAACGGCGTCCCCAGCCTGTCCATTCTGGATGGATGGTGGATCGAGGGCTGCATCGAGGGCGTCACCGGCTGGGCCATCGAAGATGGCGCCGATGACGCCGCCGAGGCCAATTCGTTCTACCAGAAAATGGAGACGGCGGTGGTTCCGCTCTTCCAGACGCCCGAGCGGTGGGCCAAGCTGATGCGCACCACGCTGGCCATCAACGGCTCATATTTCAACACCAACCGCATGGTGAAGCAGTACGTCCGCAATGCCTACTACCCGGCGTAACCGATCAAACCAGCCCGGGCGCGGGATGAAATGCACGCCCCTGTGCGACCACTGAAATGCGCGAATTGCGTACAAACGCGTACAGTTTTTGGGAGTTTTATGCGTAGATATGCGTAAATTCCGAGAAATTTATGCGTAGTTGCGCGTAGTCTGGACGGAATTTATGCGTAATTGCGCGTAGCCTGGGCGGATCGAAAAACAGGGAACAGGGAACAGGGAACAGGGAACAGGGAACAGGGAACAGGGAACAGGGAACAGGGAACAGGGAACAGGGGTCAGTTCGCTGGCGGCTCGGCGGGGTCGAGCTCGAATCGAGGCGCAAAGCCCAGTTGCCTCCAGAAGCGGTCGAGCAGGGCTACGGTCTCAGGGGCGGTTTTAATGGTGGTGCGCAGGAGAATCTCCGGAGGGGCTGAACCGGCAGCAATTTCGGATTGGGGGTTGGCGGCTTCGGATTTGCCGGTGAGGGCGGCGGCTTCGGCGGCGATGGCAATGCACTTTGCCGGGCGGTAGGTGCAGTGGGCCAGGTCGGCGATGGAGAGGCGCGTGGTGGGCGTGGCCAGAACCGCGCGCGGCGGGGCCATGCGGTCCAGCAGCCAGAGAATCTCCAGCTTGGATTCCAGCTCGTCGGGGACGCAATCGATGACCAGGTCGGCGTTGCGTACTGCTTCCTCGATGGTGGAGACGAAGGAGACATGTCCTTCCGTGGCTAAAGCCCGCGATGATTTTGCAGGCTCAATGCGGGGGTTGAAACCCCCGCCTCCCTCCGTTTTAACGCCTCCCTCCGGACCGAGAACGGCCCGAAGGGCCTCCTGGGCGTGGTGGAGGTTGGCGGGCATCACGTCTTCAAGCAAAACGTGGAAGCCGGCGCGAGCCGCGGAGAGGGCCAACCAGCGGCCGAGCGGCCCAGCTCCGATAATGGCGACGGTGACGGGCAAGAAGATTACCGGCGGCCGATCAAGGCCTCAGCCACGTCCTGGGCGTTGGGCTTGGTGTTGAGCAGGTGCTCGGCGACGCGTGCGCGCTCCTCGGCGGTGAGGGTAGGGATGGTGGACAGGATGCGGCGCAGGGTCACGGCAACGTCGTCAATGTAGTTCATCAGGCGAATGGCTTCTCCGGAGAGCGGCATGGTTTTCCTCAATGGGGACTTCCCGTCTTTATTGTATGGGACCGGCCGTCCAGGCGTACGCCTTCAGGCGCCTGCGCTGAGGGCTCCTACGACAACAGATATTTCAGCAGTGCCATGCGAATATACAGGCCGTTCTTCGCCTGGCGGAAATACGCGGCGCGGGCATTAGCGTCCACATCCGGAGCGATCTCGTTGACGCGCGGCAGAGCGTGCATGATGATTGATTGCGGCTTCATCCGGTTGGCCATTTCCGCATTGATTACATACGCATCCTTGACAGCGTCATAGTCCGCCTGCGAGGCAAATCGTTCTCTTTGCACGCGCGTGATATAGGCCACATCCGCCTGCTCAATGACGCCTTCGAGCCTCTCGCCCTCGTTGAAGGTAATTCCTTTGTTGGCCAGATACTCGCGATACTGCGGCGGCAGGCGCAAGGACTGCGGCGAGATCAGATCGATGGTCACCCCGGTGTACAGGCAAAGCAGCGGCAGCAGAGAATGGATCGTTCTTCCGTAGAGCAGGTCGCCGACCAGCACGACGCGCAATCCGCTCAGCCAGCCAAGCTCTTTCTTGATGGTGTACATATCGGCCAGCGCCTGGGTGGGATGCTCGCCCGCGCCATCCCCGGCATTGATAATGGGCACCGGAGAGTTTCTCGCCGCCTCCGCGGCCGTCCCCGCCTCGTAGTGCCGGATGGCAATGACGTCGGCATACCCGCTGACCACGCGCACAGTATCGCCGATGGTCTCGCCCTTGGTTGCCGATGAATTGTCGCGGGCATCTTCGGCGGAGAGCACGCCGCCGCCCAGCTTCTGCATCGCCGCTTCGAAGGAAAAGCGCGTGCGCGTGCTGGGCTCGAAAAACAGCGTCGCCAGAATCCGGCCGCGCAAGGGGCCCGTCAGCGCGCGGAATACGTCGTCGCGCTCCATGCGATTCGCCGACTCGAAGAGTCCGAGCAGAAATTCGGAATCGTCGAATTGACGCGTGCTGATTACGTGCCTGAGCTTTTCCATCCGGGGTAACCCTCCTCAGCTTGCCGGGTAAACTTTTCCTTTCAGTATGGTGTAAGTCACGCGGCCAGGCAATACATATCCCTCAAAGGGAGACCAGCCGCACTTCGTCTTCAATTCTTCCCGCCGAACAGTGGCCGGCGCGCCGGGGTTGAGAATGGTGAGCGAACCGGCGTATCCCGGCTCGACCACCCCGAATCCACGGCCGAATCCCGCGGGCAAAAATTCCTTCACAAAGCAGCCCGGATTGTAGCTGCACACGCGTGCAATATCCCTGGCGGAAAATCCATGCTCCGCCATCAGCCACGCGGCAAACGCGCCGTAGGTGTCCAGATGGGGCACGCCGCTCCTGCCGCGCATCTTTTCTTCACGCGTGTGCGGGGCGTGGTCGGAGGCAAGATAATCCACCAACCCATTGCGCAGCGCCGCGATCAGCGCCAGACGGTCCTCTCTGCCGCGCAGCGGAGGATTCATCATTAGCCACAGGCGGTTCTTGTCCGTCAGCATGGTCTCGTCGAAGAACAAATGGTGCGGCGCTGCCTCGGCCGTAACGCGAACGCCACGCGCCTTGGCTGCCGCTATCTTCTCCAGGCCGCCTTTCGTTGAATAATGACACAGCTTGCCGGTCAAACCGTAGCGCTCAATCAGGGTGAGCGCAAACTCCGTCGCCGTAATTTCGGCTTTGGCTGGGCGCCGCTGTTCATGAGTCGATGCGCCCTTGCTCTCGTTGAGCGTCGCAGGGTCTTCGCAGTGGAAGCTGACATTCTGGCCGCGATACTTCGCGATGACGCCTTCCAGTTGCTCCGGCGAAGTAAAAAATAAATCTCCCACTGACGACCCCATGAACGCCTTGTAGGGCACGTGCCGCTTGAGCGGGCTGGTCTCCGGCCCAATTCCCGCATACAGCGTTACATGCACGGCCGATTTGGCCGTCAATTTTTCCTTCTCCGCATACCGCGCATCGTCCACCGGCGCAATTGGATTGTTCGGCATATCGGCAACATGCGTCACCCCGCCGTGGATGGCCGCCGCGGAGACGGTGGCAAAGTCCTCTTGATAAGCCTGCGACTGGCTCGCATCCTCCCGCGCGTGAATATGCAGATCGCCAAAGCCGGGGAAAATAATCTGGCTGCCAAGGTCAAGATCGCTTTTCCCCGTTCTTGGTCCCACGTGCTCAATCAACCCGGTCTCCGTGTTGATTTCGATCGCGCCCTCAAACTCGCGATCGTGATTGGCGATCCTTCCCTCAACGCGCAGCATGGGCGGCCTTTCTCGCGGCGTTGATCTCATCGCGCAAATCGCGCGCCGAGACCGCGGGAATTTCGCTGAAAAGTATCGCCCGCGAGCTGTTGATCAAAAGCCCCTTGCCCTGCGCGTTGAGGCCCGCGGAGACCACCGCCGCCACATCGCCGCCCTGCGCGCCCACTCCCGGCACAAGAAAAGGAATCTCCGGCGCAATCGCTCGAATTCTTTTCATCTCATCCGGGCAGGTCGCCCCCACAACCAGCATGCAGTTGCCCGCGGCATTCCACTCCGCGCTTACGCGCAACGCAACTGTCTCCCACAGCGGCCTGCCGCCGGACTCGAGATCTTGAAACTCGCCAGCCCCGGGGTTCGACGTCCGGCACAACACGATGCACACCTTGTCGCGCCGCTCCAGAAACGGCGCAAGCGCCTCCTTGCCAAGATAGGGGTGCAGCGTGACCGCATCAAAACCCATCGCATCGAAAATGGAAACCGCGTATCCGCGATTTGAATTTCCAATATCGCCGCGCTTGGCATCGCAGATGGTGGGGATCTCCGGATGCTCGCTGCGCAGATACTCCATCGTCATATCGAGTTCCTTCAGTCCTTGCGCGCCTCGAGCCTCGTAGAACGCCATATTGGGCTTGTACGCGGCTGCATACGGATGAGTCTGCTCGATGATCCACCGGTTGAAGGCAAGCAGTGGCCGCTCTTTGCTTTTGAAGTGCGCGGGCAGGCGGTCAAACTCAGGGTCCAGGCCCACGCACAGCAGCGATCCCGCCGCCTCCGCCCGCCGCTCGAACTTTTGCATCGTTGCGTTCACAAGTCCCCTATTCAAAACCATGCCGTTGGGCCCATGAATGTGGTTCTTCCAGCCAGTCGCGCACCACCGCCGCGCCCGCTTCATCGATCAGCTTGTGTTTGAGCGCGCTCTCCAGCGCCGCCTGAAACGTCGTTGCCGTGTGAAGCCGCACACCTGCTTGCTCGAACTTCTCCGCAGCCTCCGGGAAGCCGTAGCTGATGATGGCCAGGCAATCGCTGACAACGGCTCCCTCGGTGCGCAGTGCCTCGATGGCCGCGATGCTGCTGCCCCCGGTCGTCACCAGGTCCTCGATCAATACAACCCGCCTGCCTGTTACATCGCCGCCCTCGACGCGCTTCTTTGTGCCATGCTCCTTCAGTTCTTTGCGTATGAAGACCGACGGCAGGCGCATCGAGAAACCCAGCGCCGCGCTATGCGGAATTCCCGCCGCCTCAACGCCGGCCACAACGTCTACCAGGATCTCCCGTTCGGCAATCAGTGCTTCAAAGCCGCGAATCACCTTCGCCCACTGCTCCGGCCAGAAGGGAAACCTCCGGTTGTCGCAGTAAACCGGCGACTTGATCCCCGACTTGAAGGTGATCGGCTCCACCGGCAGAAAAACCACGCCCTCAACCGCAATCAAGGCGTCGGCAATCGCGCGGCTTCTGGCCTCATAGCTCATGTGCTTGCCCCTTGATCGCGATGGCAGGTTTTGGCGGATTGATTTGGGAAGCAGAGGTTGTGCCGGCGTAGAGGCCGAATGGGCCGTGCTCTAAATTGTCCAGGCAGGACTCTGCCGGATCGAGAAAGGGCTCCATGGACATTCGCCAGACTCCCTATATGTTGAGTATAGCGTATGGTTTTCTCTGCGATCCGGCATAAAAGATGGCCTCAATGGCGGCAAAATTGCAGCGGAATTGCTCCTTTGGACGCGTTTTTGTCACACACTTGACTTTTTGCGCCCAGGAAGTAGTCTGGTGGTGATAGGGTGTCCTTCTCAATCTGCAAATCTCTTTCTTCCCGAGAATTATGTACGATTTTTCCTCATCTGGATAGGAGATGATAGAGGAAAGCACTTTAATTGACTGGCAGCAGGTTGGAAAACCTGATCAAAGCTGTTCTGCTGAAGACTTTACTCTGGATCTAAGCCTGAATCCGCTGAGGGAAACAGGCAATTTTCAGCTTTTTTACTTCCGCCGGCGAAGTTCGTGACAGGCACGAATCGACTCCGGCATTAGCCAGGCAGTGAGGCACCATGTGCGGTATTGTCGGCGTCTTCGGGCATAGTACAGTTAGCGCGATTATCTATGAAGGTCTTTCCATGCTGCAGCATCGCGGCCAGGATGCAGCGGGCATTGCCACCTGCTTCGAAGACCGGTTTTACCTCGAGAAGGGTAACGGCCTGCTCACCGACGTCTTCAAGGTGGACAATATGGCGCGCTTGCTGGGCACGATGGGCGTCGGTCATGTGCGCTACCCCACCGCGGGCTGCTCGTCGGTTGCCGAGGCGCAGCCGTTCTATGTCAACTCGCCGTATGGGATCATCTTCGCGCACAATGGCAATCTGACGAATGTCGCGGAGATCGTAGACAGCATATTCCAGACGGATATGCGGCACTTGAACACCAGCTCCGATTCCGAGGTCATGTTGAACGTCTTTGCGCATGCGCTGGCTCGGCGCGCCGCCGTAAAACCCAGCGAGCAAGATGTATTTGCTGCCGTGGAAGAGGTTCATCGGCGATGCAAGGGCGGTTACGCGGCAATCGCCATGGTTGCCGGCGTGGGTATGATCGCCTTCCGCGATCTGCATGGTATCCGGCCCCTGGTCTTCGGAACTCGAGGTCAGGGCAAAGAAACTGAGTACATGTTCGCTTCCGAGAGCGTGGCGCTGCAAGGCGGCGGATTCGTTCTGGTCCGCGACCTCGCGCCGGGCGAGGTGATCTTCATCGATATGCAGGGCGTCGTCCACTCTCACGTCAGCCCGCAGGCATATGAGAAAACGCCCTGCATCTTCGAATTTGTTTATCTGGCGCGGCCGGACTCAGTGGTGGATGGCGCGTCCGTGTATCAGTGCCGCATCAACATGGGGACCAAGCTCGCCGAAAAGATCAAGCGGGAGTGGTCGCATCTGCCCATCGATGTGGTGATCCCGATTCCTTCCACCAGCCGCGTGGCGGCGCAGGAGATTGCCGCGCAGTTGAACCTTCCTTATCGCGATGCGCTGGTGAGGAACCGTTACGTGGGCAGAACGTTCATCATGCCCGGGCAGGCGCAGCGCCGGCAGTCGGTTCGACGCAAGCTGAACCCCATCCCCAAGTTTTTTCAGGGAAAGAATGTGCTGCTGGTCGATGATTCCATCGTGCGCGGCACCACGATTAAAGAGATTATCGCCATGGTCCGCGAGCAGGGCGCAAAGAAAGTCTACGTCTGCTCGGCGGCGCCTCCGGTGCGCTTCCCGAATGTATACGGGATCGATATGCCGGCGCGCTCGGAGCTGATTGCCAGCGGACGGAGCGTGCAGGAACTCGCCAGGGATATTGGAGCCGACGAGCTGATCTATCAGGACCTTGATGATTTGAAACAGGCGATTACCGAAGCTGCGCCCGGGCTCACGCACTTCGACACGGCTATCTTCGATGGCATTTATGTCACCGGAGACATCACGGAAGAGTATCTCAACACGCTGGAACAACAACGGAACGACACTGCCAAACACACTGAAGATGTCACAAGCCACATCACGAGAAATCTCTGGGCGCACCTCTGACGGCATGACGGTGCATGTGCTGCCCGGCCCACCGGCGCTGACGGCGTTTGAGGCCGCGCGGCTGGCCGGCAGGCTTCGCGCGCTCGATGGCCGCGTGGCCGCCGTCGATGCGTCGTATCTGTACTTGCTGCTGCTGCATGCTGATTCCGCAAGCGGGATCGATCGCCTGAGATTGGCCGAGTTGCTGGGCGCCGGCGTGGAGCGTGCGGCGGGCGAGTGCGTGTGGATTGCGCCGCGCGTGGGAACGCAATCGCCGTGGTCCAGCAAGGCGACGGACATCCTGCGCAACACGGGCTTTGGCGCGATTGAGCGCATCGAGCGAGCGCGCGTGCTAAGCATCGCTTCGACCAGCACAGTCGATCTCCATGCGCTGGCCGGTGCACTGCACGACCGCATGACCGAGAGCGTGTTCTTCGAAAGTGCAAACGAGTTGCAGGCGCTGTTTGCCCCTCGTGCGCAGAAGGCGCTCGGGCATATCGACGTGCTGGGCGGCGGTGCGGCGGCGATTGCCGCGGCCGATCGCGAACTGGGCCTCTCGCTTGCGCCGGATGAGATCGATTACCTGGTTGCGGAGTTTACGCGACTCAAGCGCAATCCCACCGACGTCGAGCTATATATGTTTGCCCAGGCCAACAGCGAACACTGCCGCCACAAGATCTTCAATGCCAGTTGGACCATCGACGGAGTGAAGCAGCCGCGCTCGCTCTTCCAGATGATTCGCAACACCAACGAGGTGTCGGGCGAAAATGTGCTCTCGGCCTATCGCGACAATGCGGCGGTGATTCGCGGCGGGCGCGGCGGAAGGTTTTTTCCCGAGCCGGATGGCGCGGCCTACGCTTATCACGAAGAAGAGATTCACATCCTGCTGAAGGTTGAGACGCACAATCATCCCACGGCAATCTCTCCATGGCCGGGTGCTGCAACGGGCTCGGGCGGTGAGATTCGCGATGAAGGAGCGACCGGGCGCGGAGCGAAGCCCAAGGCCGGGCTGTGCGGTTTTACGGTCTCGAATCTGCATCTGCCCCAGGCGCCGCAACCCTGGGAGCGAGCTTATGGCCGGCCTGCGCACATTGCCTCGCCGCTCGACATTATGATCGAGGGACCTCTGGGCGCGGCCGGATACAACAATGAGTTCGGGCGTCCTGCTCTTTGCGGATACTTCCGCACTTATGAGCAGCAGAGCGTGAACTCCGCGGGGCAAAGCACGGTCTTCGGCTATCACAAGCCGATTATGCTGGCCGGAGGGCTTGGAAATATTCGCGCCGGGCACGTCGAGAAGGGCGCCATGAAGGCCGGCTATGCGCTGGTTGCCTTGGGCGGCCCGGCCATGTTGATTGGTCTTGGCGGCGGCGCGGCTTCCAGCAGCGCGGGAAGCGGCAACACCGATCTCGACTTTGCTTCCGTGCAGCGCGACAACGCGGAGATGGAGCGCCGCGCGCAGGAGGTCATCGACCACTGCTGGCAGCGCGGCGAGGCGAACCCGATTGCCTTTATTCACGACGTTGGCGCTGGTGGATTGTCGAATGCGTTTCCGGAGCTGATCAAGGACGGCGGCTGCGGCGGAAGCTTCGACCTGAATGCAATTCCACGCGGCGAGTCAGGGATGAGCCCGCTAGAGGCCTGGTGCAATGAGGCGCAGGAGCGCTACGTGCTCGCCATTGCGCCGGTGAATCTGCCGCTCTTCGAGTCCATCTGCGCGCGTGAGCGATGTCCCTTCGCCGTGATTGGTGTTGCGGAACAGCAGCTGCATCTCACCCTCAGCGATAGCGCGGCGCCTGCCGAAGCGGGCAAAGCCATCGATCTGCCCCTGCATGTGCTCTTCGGAAAGCCGCCCAAAATGGAGCGCGGATTTGTGCGAACGAAAATTACCGCCGCGCCGCTCAATCTTGCCGGCGTCACCATTGCGGATGCGGTAGAGCGGCTGCTGCGCCTGCCCACGATTGCGGCAAAAACATTTTTAATAACGATTGGCGACCGCAGCATTACCGGCATGGTAGTGCAGGACCAGATGGTGGGCCCGTGGCAAGTCCCGGTGGCCGACTGCGCGGTCACGCTGGGCGCTTACGATTCTTTGTGGGGCGAGGCCATGGCCATCGGCGAGAGAACGCCGCTGGCAATCATCGATGCGGCTCGTTCGGCGCGCATGGCCGTCGGCGAGGTAATCACCAATCTGGCGGGCGCGGCGATCGGGCTCGAACACGTTGGCAAACTCGGCGATATCAAGCTCTCGGCAAACTGGATGGCGGCCTCGGGCGAGGGGCTGGAGGATCAAAAGCTCTACGACGCCGTTCATGCGGTGGGAATGGAATTTTGCCCAGCGCTGGGAATGACGATTCCGGTGGGCAAAGACTCGATGTCCATGAAGACGAAGTGGGCCGGTGAACACGGCGAGACAAAAACTGTGCTCTCGCCGCTCTCGCTCGTTGTCTCTGGTTTTGCGCCAGTCAGCGATGTGCGCCGCACGCTGACGCCGCAGTTTTGCGAGGGCGACGCGTCGCTGATCCTGATTGATCTTGGCCGGGGAAAAAATCGGCTGGGCGGATCGTGTTTGGCGCAGGTGTACGGGCAGGTTGGAGACGAAACGCCAGACGCGCCCGCTGCAGAGGTAATGAAGGCGTTCTTTACCGCTATGCAGCAGCTCAACCGCGAAGGCAAGCTGCTGGCCTATCACGACCGCAGCGATGGCGGGTTGTTCGTCACGCTAGTGGAGATGGCCTTTGCCGGGCGGATGGGGCTGGAGATTGATTTGCCGGTTGCGGGCCTCAAAGAATTGTTCAGCGAAGAGTTGGGCGCGGTGGTGCAGGTTGCGGTAAACGACGCCAACGAGGTGCTTGCGCGGCTGAATGCAGCCGGTCTTGCGGCGCGGGTGATTGGGCGCGCCGTGCCGGGCAACCAAATCGTAATTCACGGCGGCGGCCAGATTGCCTGGCGCAACACGCGCACCGCGCTGCACAAAATGTGGGCGGAAACCAGCTTTCACATCCAGTCGCTGCGCGATAACCCGGAGAGCGCGCAGCGGGAGTTCTCGCTGCTCGAAGATGCGGAGCGTCCCGGACTTTTTATCAGCGTGCCCTTCAATCGGACCGAACGGGTAAGCGCGCCCTTTGTGCATACGGCGCGGCCGCGGGTTGCCATTCTTCGCGAACAGGGCGTCAATGGGCACGTGGAGATGGCCGCGGCCTTTGATCGCGCGGGCTTTGCCGCCGTCGATGTTCACATGAGCGATCTGCTCACCGGGCGCGCGAGCCTTGCGGAGTTCAAAGGGCTGGCCGCGTGCGGCGGGTTTTCCTATGGCGACGTTCTGGGCGCAGGCAGCGGATGGGCAAAGACCATCCTCTTCAACGACCGGCTCAAGGAGATGTTCGCGGAGTTCTTCGCGCGCCCCGACAGCTTTGCGCTCGGCGTCTGCAATGGCTGCCAGATGATGGCGCAGTTGCGCGCGGTCATTCCCGGAGCTGCAAGTTGGCCGCACTTTGGGCGCAATACGTCGGCGCGCTTTGAAGCGCGGCTGTGCATGGTAGAAATTCAGGAGTCTCCATCGCTGTTTTTCGCGGGCATGGCCGGCGCGCATGTTCCCATCGTAACCGCGCATGGCGAAGGTCATGTACGCAGCATCGCGGCAGACGCTCGGGTCGCGCTGCGCTACATTGATACGTATGGCCGGGTCACCGAGCACTATCCGCTGAACCCCAGCGGCTCCGTGCAAGGCGTTGCCGGATTGAGCAGCGCGGACGGGCGCGCGCTGATTGTCATGCCGCATCCGGAGCGCGTCTTTCTGGGCGTGCAGCACACCTGGGTGCGTGACAAGATGCGCGAACCAAAGGACAGCCCGTGGCAGCGGATGTTCGACAACGCGCGCAAATGGGTTGGGTAGGAGAGAGCGTGAATTCAAAGGTGGATTACAAATCCGCGGGAGTGGACATCGAGGCCGGCAACGAGGCGGTGCGCCGCATCAAGTCGCATGTGGCCGAAACCCACAAGCAGCACGCCTCCGCGGTGCTCACCGGGCTGGGCTCCTTTGGCGCGCTCTTCGCCCTGGGCGATGCGCTCAAGGGCCTGAAGGATCCGGTGATGGTGCAGAGCACCGACGGCGTCGGCACCAAGAGCAAGGTGACGGTGATGGCTGGCCGTTATGAAGATCTGGGCCATGACCTGGTCTCTGCCGTCGCGGGCGACATCGTGGTGATGGGAGCGACGCCGCTTACGTTTCTCGATTACCTGGGCTTTCACAAGACGGAGCCGGAGATTGTCGAGGCGTTGGTGCGCGGTATGAGCGCCGCGTGCATCGAGGCCGGCATTGCGCTGGTGGGCGGAGAGACGGCGGAGATGCCCGCGGTCTATGCGGAGGGCGATCTGGATGTCGTCGGCTTTGTAACTGGCGTTGTTGATCGCGAGCGCTTGCTGACCGGTGCAAACATCGTTGCAGGTGATGTGCTGTACGCCATCAACTCCAGCGGCCTGCACACTAACGGCTTTTCGCTGGCGCGCAAGCTGATCTTCGAGATCGGCGGCTATGCCATCGATGCGCGGCCCAGTGAGCTTGCCGGAAAGTCAATCGCGGATGTGCTGCTCGCGCCCCATACAAATTATGTTGCGCCGGTCAGAAACATTCTCAGCGCCGGGATTCCGATCAAAGGCATGGCGCATATCACCGGCGGCGGGCTGGTGGAAAATGTCCCGCGCATTGTGCCGGACGGGCTGGGCGTTGTTGTCGATCGCGCGACCTGGAAGCCGCAGCCCATCTTTGCGTTGATGCAGCGGCTGGGCGATATCGACGATCTCGAGATGCATCGCACCTTCAACATGGGCGTGGGATTGGTGCTGATTGGGCCGCCGGGGTTGCAAGGCGCATTGGCATCTGCCATCGCGCCCTTTCCAGCGCTGCGTCTCTGGGAGTTGGGCCGCGTTGTCGCGGGTGAATGCGGTGTGCGTTTTACTGAGGTGAAATGAAATGGAACGACAAACATTACTCAACGCGATTCCAAACTGCCTGATGGCGACCGATCTGCCGTTGAAGGCGAAGTACGCGGGCAAAGTGCGCGACACCTATGAGACGGACGATGGCCGCCTGCTGCTGGTCACCACCGACCGGCAGAGCGGATTCGACCGCCTGCTCGGCGCGATCCCATTTAAAGGCCAGGTGTTGAATCGCACATCCCTGTATTGGTTTGAGCAGACGCGCGGCATTGTCGGCAACCACGCGATTTCGAGCCCCCACGCCAATGCGCTGATCGCGCGCAAATGCGCGGTGCTGCCCATCGAGTTTGTGGTGCGCGGTTACATGACAGGATCGACCGATACAGCGATCTGGACACAGTATCAGAAGGGCGTGCGGAATTACTGCGGCCACGCGCTGCCCGAGGGCATGAAGAAGAACGAGCCGTTGCCCAGGAACATCATCACGCCAACGACCAAGGAGGCGACTCACGACCGGCCGGTTACGCCGGATGAAATTATTTCCGAGGGATGGCTGACGGCAAAGCAGTGGGAATTTACATCGGCCAAGACGCTCGAGTTGTTTGCATTCGGCCAGAAGATTGCCGCCAGCCGCGGGCTGATTCTGGTGGATACAAAGTATGAGTTTGGCGTGACGAATGATGGCAAGATTCTGCTGGTCGACGAAATTCATACGCCGGATTCCAGCCGCTACTGGCTTGATGACAGCTACGCGGAACGCCTGGCGGCTGGTCAGGAACCCAACATGATTGACAAGGAGTTCTTCCGTTTGTGGTTCCGCGAGCGCTGCGATCCGTACAAGGACGCGGTACTGCCGGTTCCGCCAAACGATCTGATCGCTGAGCTTGCCGCCAGATACATCCAATTGTTTGAAAAGATCACGGGAACAGCATTTGCGCCGGACCTGCGGCCGCTGGAAGCAACCGTGCTGGCGAGTCTGGCAAAATGAGCGAGACAATTCTCATTGTCGGTTCGGGAGCGCGCGAGCATGCCATTGCGACTGCGTTGGCGCGCTCGTTGCCGCGGCCTCAGCTGGTGTGTTTCAGTGGCGCGCGCAATCCCGGCATTGCGAGCCTGTGCTCCGCTTATGGCATTGGGAGCATCACAAATCCGTCAGAGGTAGCCGCCTTCGCTCGCGAGCATTATATAACGATGGCTGTAATCGGCCCGGAGGCTCCGCTGGCTGCAGGCGTTGCCGACGCGTTGTGGGCGGCGAAGGTTCCTGTCGTTGGCCCCACGCAGAGCCTCGCGCGCATCGAGTCCAGCAAGGGCTTTGCGCGCGAGTTGCTGGCCAGGTACAAGATTCCCGGCAATCCCTTCTTTCAGCGTTTCTCTTCTCTCGACGGACTCGATGAAGTTTTCGCGCGCTATCCGAACCGGCACGTCATCAAGGATGATGGGCTGGCGGGCGGAAAGGGCGTCAAGGTCTGCGGTGATCATCTACTCACACTTGAGGACAGTTTTGCGTACTGCCGCGAACTGGTTGCTCATGGGCATCCCTTTGTCGTCGAAGAAAAACTTGAGGGCGAAGAGTTTTCCCTGATGAGCTTCTGCGATGGCAAGACCTTGCGGCACATGCCCGCGGTCCAGGACCACAAGCGCGCCTACGATGGCGACCGCGGACCGAATACGGGCGGCATGGGAACCTACACGGACGCCAACCACAAGCTGCCCTTTCTGAAGGATGCTGACATTGCGTCGGCGCACGAGATCAATCAGAGGGTAGCCGTAGCGCTGGCCACCGAGTGCGGCGCGCCCTACCGGGGAATTCTCTACGGCGGATTCATGGCCACGCGCGATGGCGTCAAGCTGATCGAATACAACGCCCGCTTCGGCGATCCCGAATCGCTCAACCTGCTCACGCTTCTGGAAACCGATTTCGCCGCAATCTGCCGCGCCATCGTGAACACAACATTGGCTGACTGCGCGGTGCGTTTCTCGCCGCAGGCCAGCGTCTGCAAGTACGTTGTGCCCCAGGGCTACCCGGATAATCCGCGCAAGGGCGATGAGTTGTTGCTGCCCGCCGAGCTGCCCTCTGGAGTCACGACCTATCTGAGCGCTGTCGATGTTAAGGATGGAAAGTTGATTGCCACCGGCTCGCGAACGCTTGCGGTTGTTGGAACCGCTGCGACCATTGCCAGTGCAGAGGCTGTCTGCGAGAAAGTTGTCCGCCAGATTCCGGGCCCTTTCTTCCATCGCGCGGATATCGGAACCGCGCCGTCCGTTGCCCGGCGCGTCGAGCACATGAAGGCGGTGCGATCAACATGAGTTTGAAGGTCGGCGTTCTCGGATCAACGCGCGGGTCGTCGCTGCAAGGTGTCCTCGATGCCATCGCGGCGGACACGCTCGATGTCGAGATTGTGCTGGTGGTGTCGGATAAACCGGCTGCTCCGATTCTCGAGCGGGCCGCAAGGTATGGCATTCGCGCGTTGTTTCTCGATCCGGCCGGACTCACGCGCGAGGCCTATGATCAGCAAGTAAGCGAGGCATTGCGCGTGGCTGGAGCGGAACTGGTGTTGCTCGTCGGCTATATGCGCATTCTCTCCGCGACGTTTGTAAATTCGTGGCGGGGAAGGCTGTTGAATGTTCATCCGTCGCTGCTGCCTGCCTTTGCCGGGTTGATGAATCTGAAGGTGCATGAAGCAGTGTTGGCAGCAGGCGTGAGCGAGACCGGATGCACCATTCACCAGGTCACTGAAGTTGTCGATGGCGGCCCGATTGTCTTGCAAAAGCGTTGCCCCGTTTTGCCGGGTGACACTGCTGAGATTTTGCGGAGCCGTGTACAGGCACTGGAGCAGGCCGCGTTCGTAGAGGTGTTGCACAAGTGGAGGAGATGATGGCGGAAGCGACGAAAAAAATCGACGTTGGAATCCTTATGGGATCGAAGTCCGATTGGCCAACGATGGAAGCGGCCGCCAAGGTGCTCGACGAGCTTGGCATCGCCTATGACGCGCAGGTGATCTCCGCGCATCGCACTCCTGACCGGGCGTTGCAGTACGCCGAGAGCGCCAAGGCGCGCGGGCTGCGCGTGATTATTGCGGGAGCGGGCGGCGCGGCGCATCTGGCGGGCTTTGTTGCGGCCAAGACGACTCTGCCCGTGCTCGGCGTTCCCATGAAGAGCAGCGCGCTCAACGGCCTTGATTCGCTGCTCTCCATCGTGCAGATGCCGGCGGGAATCCCGGTGGCGACATTTGCCATCGGGGAGGCGGGCGCGAAAAACGCCGGCCTTTTTGCCGCGGCGATTCTGGCGCTGGAGGACAAAGCCATCGCGCAAGGGCTGGACAAATTCCGCAGCGCGCAGACAGAAACAGTTTTGAAAAACTCCGACCCGCGCGCGTGACAACAGCTCGCGGCCGCGGGCGGCGTTTTTCTCCCCCGCCAGTTAACCAACCGGGTAGGGGAAGGGAGTCGAAGGACCTGCATTTGCTTCTTGCTTTGTATCAGGGCACGACTTCAGTCGTGCCACATTCACATCCACAAGTTATTAGAAATCAATCCACGCGATGAAGTCGCGCTTAAATCCTCTCTTCTCGTCGCGCCCGCTCTAAAAGTGCTGTCAGCTCAAGCGCAACGCGAGTAAGTCGGCGAACGAAAAAGCCATTTTACGACTATAGAAAATTCTTTCCTGGCGACATCGGCGCTTTCCGATACCAATTCCGCGATTCTACCTGGCTGATGACAATACAGGAGTTTCAGTGCCCGGGCAAGCATTATCCGGCCAGAAGTGACTGGTTCATGCGAACTGCGCTAATATTCTCTTTGGCTCGAATCAATGGGAGCTGATCAGTTTTTGTCAGACCGATTTAAGGTGAAAGGGAAAGATGAAATTCAAGCCATGGAAGTTTTTAGCAGCCAGCTTCGTAATGGTTCTTTTGATGCCCTTCAGTGCTCTCTCACATGCAGAGCGAGTTTCTGATTCGGTATCTCTGGAAGTCGCGCTCTCGCGAATACGTGTTCACATTGAAGCTTTGCTGGCGATTGAACAGCCTGAACTCTTTAAGAGACATCTCAGATCTGTGCTCGCGTTAGCTGAGGAAGATGTAATGAAGCTGGAGTTTGACGGAATGGGTAATGAGGCGCAGGCAACAGAGATGCTCGGATACCTGAATACGATTGAGATGGGGCTGAAAGGCGATGGTGATAAAGCCGGGACATATCTTGTCGAAGGCAAACGTCCTTTGGTGCTCGCACGGCTCTCGAAGAGCGATGGAACACTTCAGTTTTTTACGCTGCTTCTTCCGCCTCACTGGGATCCCCGGAAGCCTTATCCACTTTATATCCACCTGCACGGCAGGGGGCCAGACACACCGCTCGCAATTGTCGGCTCCACCTTCCAGACTCCAGTGGAAGGCGCTCACAGGAACGCCGATTTTATCACCGTAGTTCCCTGGCTAAGGGGCAATGGTGAATGGAGGAATGAAAACGGATCAGAACCTGACATTTGGGAAGCGATTGAGGATGTAAAGAGCTTTGCATCTGTCGACGTGAATCGGTGGTATCTTGCAGGCCATTCATGGGGAGGAGACGATGCGTGGTCGATTGTCCAGCGTACGCCAGACTTGTGGGCGGCGGTAGGAATTATGGCAGGCAATCCTGTAGGAGCGCCGGCTGAATTGGGACTGCTGTCTAATGCAAAACACGTGCCCTTCTACCTCTGGATAGGAGAGAACGATAAAGAGAGAATTCCTTCGTTCAACTCTTTTCGTTCTTCGTTAATTGCGGTCGATGACCCACCGAACGTTGTTGTTGCAGCCAGAACCGAACACAACTATCGCCACGAGGATGCGGCTGCAATGGAAAACTGGCTGCTGCAGCATACCAGGCGGATGCCTGACCACTTTTCATTTATTGTGGACACTCCACAGCACCGTGGTATCTGGGGCATCTCAATCCCGAGGATATTTCCCGATGCTTATCCGCAGGCTGAACCCCGCGTGAAGTTCGAGTGTTGGATTGAAGGAAATGTGATTCGCATCCGCACCTGGGATGCGAAGAAGATCGAAGTGGACTTTGGCCCAATCGGTCTGAACCTATCCGGAAATGTAAAGTTAATCGTTAACAGGAAAACAATGTTTAGCGGAGTTGCGCCGACCAAGCCGCTTTTAATAGATCTGTAACTTTCTGATCGTAGCGCACGAAGTGAGGATCTAGAATCGCTCGATGGATGGCGAATTAATCAACAGCCAGGGAGTTTGGCAAAAATCGGTCCGCGAAAGACAGCCATCGTTCATCGAATTGGATCAGTTGAATCTCATATCGCGCAATTGTCCATACCACTCACCGGGATCGCCGGGAGTCGGTTAGGTTTTTCCTATTTCCTGTTTCAGAAAGTTGACCCCCACAGTCAGGAATTTCCCCAAAAACTCCACTTGACAAGGCCGGTTGGGAATATTCGCTCTTCCTTCTATCACTTCCCCAAAAATGACTACAGAATGATTTGCAACCATTGGTCCGATTTCCGGTGAGCAGAAACTTCACGGTGTCCGAAAAACCGGAAAACTTGAGCTCATCACTTTCGCTAAAACCGGTGAGCTGCCGCTTCACATTTGTGGGTAAACCGACAAGCTATAGCTTCACATTGTACGAAAACCGGTGCGCAAGAACACACCATTTTCCGGTCTCTGGTGACTTCTGCCCCTCGTCCTACCGCCGGGCCGTCGGATAGAATGGTTGGGCGATGACCTCCAAAAACAGCACCACCGCTATTCAGCCGTGCTCGCCCCAGGGCGAGTTTGCCAATGAACCCTTTATCGATTTCAAGACTCTTGAAAATACGCGCAAGATGAAAACAGCATTGGAGTTTGTCTCCAGCCAACTGGGGCGCGAATATGGCCTGGTCATCGGCGGCCAGCGCATCAAAACCGAGGAGAAAATCCGCTCCCTGAACCCGGCGCGCCCCGCCCAGATCGTCGGCGTTCATCAGAAGGCCGGCGCGGAACACGCGGCACAGGCCATGGCCGCGGCGCTTACGGCATTCGAATCCTGGAGCAGAACTCCTGTTGAATCAAGAGCTTCCCTGCTGCTTAACGCCGCCCGGCTCATCCGCAGCCGCAGCTTCGTCTTCTGCGCCTGGCTGACCTATGAAGTGGGCAAGAACTGGGCCGAGGCCGACGCCGACGTGGGCGAAACCATTGATTTCCTTGAGTTTTACGCACGCGAGGCACTGCGGCTGGCGGAGGCGAAAACTCCCATCCAGTACCCCGGCGAGCGTTGCGAACTGCACTACATCCCGCTGGGCGTGGGCGCGGTGATTCCCCCGTGGAACTTCCCCTTCGCCATCATGGCGGGCATGACCGCAGCCGCCATCGTCACCGGCAACACTGTGATTCTAAAGCCCTCCAGCGACGCTCCCACCATTGCCGCCAAGTTCATGGAAGTGTTGGAGGAAGCGGGACTTCCCCCCGGCGTGGTCAACTTCTGCCCCGGCTCCGGAGCGACCTTCGGCAACGCCCTCGTCGAGCATCCCAAAACGCGCTTCATTTCTTTCACCGGCTCCAAAAAAGTTGGATTGGAGATTCACGAGCGAGCGGCCAAGACTAAACCCAATCAAATCTGGCTGAAGCGGACGATTCTGGAGATGGGCGGCAAGGACTCCATCCTGGTCTGCGCCGACGCTGACCTGGACGCGGCCGTCGAAGGCGTGGCGGCCTCGGCCTTCGGATTCAGCGGGCAAAAGTGCTCGGCTTGCTCCCGGGCCATCATCGAAGCCCCTATTTATGAGGCATTTACGGAACGCCTGCTGGAGCGCGTGGCCAAGCTGACGGTGGGCGATCCGGTGACGAACCACAACCTCGGCCCGGTGATCAACAAGGCTGCGCTCGATTCCATACTGCGATCCATCGAGATTGGTAAAAAAGAGGGCCGGCTGATAGCCGGCGGCCATGCTCCGGCGACGGCGGAGGGCGGCTATTTCCTTGAGCCTACAGTGTTTGCGGACGTGGTTCCCGATGCGGTGATTGCCCAGGAGGAGATCTTTGGGCCGGTGCTGGCACTCATCAAGGTTGCGGACTTTACCGAGGGGTTGAAGGTGGCCAACAACACCGAGTACGGGCTGACGGGGTCGGTTTATACAACCGATCGCGAAAAGATGAACGCAGCCCGCCGCGAGTATCACGTTGGGAATCTGTACTTTAACCGCAAATGCACGGGCGCCATGGTGGGCGCGCACCCCTTTGGCGGCTTCAATATGAGCGGCACCGACTCCAAGGCTGGAGGGCCGGATTACCTGCTGCTGTTTACCCAGGCCAAGAGCGTGGCGGAGAAGCTGTAAGCGCACTATTTGGACAGGCTGAGTCCAATTCACTCCAGGCAGGTTTTGCGTAATTACGCGTACAGTTTTTGGCTGAAATACGCGTAGTTGCGCGCAATTTCGACAGTTTTTATGCGTAACTGCGCGTAGTTACCGCTAATTTTATGCGTAGTTGCGCGTAAGTGCTCCCGATTTTTTGCGTAATTGCGGGTGTGATGGGGAGCATAGGCCCCCGGCTACCGTGAAATTGCCACCGCAACCCGGTGGTCTTTTTGACCGGCTGCTGATTGTCCAGGCGATGAGCGAGCTGGTGCATCTGGTCACAATTGATGGGCAGATGAGCCAATATAGCAAGCCGGTGATGCGGATGTGAGTGCGATAGTAAGACCGATGGCGGCAGTCGGATTCGCCGGGAACGATATGATGAACACTGGCCGACATGCCAGTACCGATCCGCACACCGATAGGCAAACTGACGCACGAAGACCGGTTGAAATTAACGCTATATGAGAGCTCGGCCAACCGCGGCGTTTTAATAACAAGCCTACCTTTACCTAGCCTTTCTCACTCTTTTCTCCAGCGGCTTATGATGTCTCCGAATACAAGATCCTTCCAAGGCTTCCTCCACTCCTCGATTACATGAACACTTTGGGAATGTGGCTGCGGGTTTGGCAGTGGCAATTGAACAAGCGCCGGGAGCAAGACAGCATCACCAACCACGACACACTCGCCAGGGCCAAGACTTGGCAGCGCATCAACAATCCCACTCGTATTGTCAGGAAGAAGTTTCCTTACGTAATTCTGGTCATCATCGTTCGTCAACCGAAGCGCGAGGAAATTACAGCACTGCGCAAATATCGTTTGTGACACTTCCGACGGTCTCTGGCTTACGACCATTAGACTAAGGCCATATTTGCGTCCCTCCTTCGCAACTCTCTCAAGAGATTTCCTCGACGAGCGATAAGCCGCGTCGTCACGTTGCGGAATGTAATTATGAGCCTCTTCACACACAATCAGCACTGGCACATCATTGAGCAATCCATCGTCATGCCTAAGTTTCGAGTAATGAAAACAGAAATCAAAGATCAAACGAGCGACGAGGCTAACGGTGATACTAAGAACCTCGAACGGAATCCCGCTTAGGTCTATGATTGAAATGTTCGCCTTATTCAGATAACCGAGGAACTGCTTCATTATCTCGGCAAAATCCTCAGTCTTAAAGGGCGTTCCACCGACCTTCTTCGGCTGAAGTAAAAATGCAAGCCGCTTATCAGCCAACTTAGTCTCCAACCGGGTCAGGAGACGATTGAAGTCCCCAAAGAAAGGACCATTGGTTGCCTTCGTCGCAGCTGCCGTCGATTGCTGTACGAAAATGCAAGGTCCGCCGAAATAAAAGTCCTTTCGGCTCGCGACCAACGTACCATCCGCGAGTTTTGGTTTGTTTTCTCCGTCGAGTCGTCCGATTATCTCTCTATTTACATTATCAATATATTGATAGACCTCCGAAATCGAGAAATATACCGGAGTATCGTAGGTCATCTCCTTCACGGCCGGGTTATGGCGTTCTTTATTGAGTATCACGGCGTGCTTAAACTGGCTCACTTGATTATGCGAACCCTCCTCGTTACTCTCGATGAACATACTCTCAAGCTCCTCGGAGTTCATTAACCAATAGGGAAGGCTAAGGGTTGCCACATCCAGTCTATTGAGTGTAAAGGTCTGGCCTCGCGGCAACGTAAAGGCAGCAGTATACTCGTCATGGATGTCAAATATGACGATGTGAGAATTGTTTTGCTTCCCCTTGTTGCTGTTCTTCGCGTCAGTAACACCAACCACATCTTGCAGGACGCGAGATACGGCGCATGATTTGCCAGAGCCGGTTGAGCCAACGACCGCTATATGCTTACTGAAAAATCGGTTCCCATCGAGTTTTAGGGGTATTGACTTATTAAATACGAGTTGACCGAGGGGGAACTGATGATCCTTGTCTTCCGCGAATATGGCGTCTATTGTCGAGGAATCCGCCACAAACACCGGCTCGGTGGGAACTGGAAGTAAAAGGCTGGCCCTCTCAAACATTTTCCCGTCCAGCAGAGTTCCGACCGCTTGGCACTCTACTTGAAACTGCCACTCCGGAACGCCTTCACCATCCGATAGGCTCAACCCCTTGACGTTGCGGATTGTTGCAATCGTAAAATCCTGATTTCCCTGTGCGATCTGAAGATAGCGGCCGACCTGTAGACTGGCCTTGTTCTCCTCAAAGACCTTCAGGCCATCAACCAAAACGATTATGGATTCCGGAGCACACGATAATACTTGGCCAATCCTAATCAATGACATCACTCACCCCCAAGATGAATTTCAATTCAGCCAGCGAACTTGTGGAGATTTGTTCGATTTCCCAACCAAACGTATTCAGGGAATTCAAATCCACATCTCCTATGACAAAGAGATCATCACATTTTTGACTCCCTAAAAGGGAACCATTATCCTCCCACCGAACAAGTCTAAGGTGAAATTCACGCCTAAACTCGCTGTTTTTCCTTGCGCAAATTGGTTCGCGAAAAAGCTCCGATTGCTCGAAATGACCAGCGACGAAGCCGTCAGCCACCTTAACGCCCTTTTCAAAAAGGAGACGTATGATTTTGTGGAGGACAACCTCTTTCGAACTAATACAAAATATCGGTGTCAAGTTGTGCGCGGGCTTGAAGTGGTACCTATTCAGGTAGTCCCTGACAAATGAGACGAACTGATCTACCTGTAGCCCAAGTTGATCGAAATTGATCAGAAAGCACCTGAGCCGCGAATTAATTGACAGATGCGGCTTCAATTGCTTTCTTTTTGCCTCGAGCAATTTCTTCCGGGTTCTGAGGGCCATCGTCCAGCGTGAAATTGCGGTCCTACGAATGGCGATCAAACTGGCAAGAAGACTCGCCTTCGTTATCGTTCGCACTGCGACATCTGCCTTCGTGCTAAGCATCGCAACCATGTTTACGGCGTTGGGGTATGCGAGCGTGTCTATGTCATCCGCTGGAATTCCATTTTCCCCTAAAGCGACGCAAACCTGCGAAATCAGTGTGTCAAGATCCGGGCCAACTTCCATTGAGAACCTGTCCACGAATCCATCTATATCGAATATTTGAGGGAGTTCGGAGATCAGTCCCCTCAGGGCAAGGTTTTTGGATCGCAGCGCTGACTGGACGTACCCCCTTAGGTCAGATCGAGGTGGATCAGTCTCCAAACCGGGATAATGCCCGAATAGTATATAGCGAATCGAAGCTCCCTGATTATGGTGATAATGCAGCATCATCTGAAGAAGCGGCTCAAACACCTTGCTCGGGGCGAAAGAATCAGCCGCACTATGGTACTTGCACTGAATCGCAGTCAGACCACTCGGCGAAAATACCTCCAAGTCTTCAACGATACCCTCCAGAGTGATCTCATCGCCGTTTTCGGACCGGAGAATTGCAAGCAGTGACTTGTTGAATTGATAGAGGAAGCCTCGTATTGCGTACTCGGCAGATCGCGACATACTGGCTCATTTTCCTCTGTCGTCACGCTCGAACGGTCCGCGTGTCGAGAATGTGCGTCAACCACCAACATTGCACGCCATAAGTCTTGATTCCGGAGCCTATGATTGACATTCCCTTCCCCGGAAATGACCTTATTCGCGAGAATGTTTACTACCGTACAGTAAACCGCCGCCAGCCTCACATGTCAACTCGCGAATACATGATAAATCATTCACTGAATTTCAGTTACGTTGAAACCACGAATTACTCCCGGTACACGCCCATGTAGCATGAAACGATTCCCGGTTGATGCGAAATCGGCTACCGATTCGTCCTGGCCCTACGGACAGGATGGATGGGAATAAAGACAGGGAATAGCCACCCCAGCGACGAAGACCTGTCGCTGGGGACCCCGGCAGCGAATAGGGAATAGGGAATAGGGAATAACCACCCCAGCGAGTAAAGATCGCTCGCCGGGGACCCGAATCCTGGCTATTCTCACGTTCTCCCTACGTGAGAAGCGGCAACAAAATAACGCGGCACATTGAAAAGGCCCGCGGCTAAAGCCGTATTCATGGAAAGGCAATCATTCAGTGGCCTGAAGGCCACTGCTCCCTCCGTTGGAAGAAGCAGCAACAAAATAACGCGGCACATTGAAAAGGCCCGCGGCTAAAGCCGTATTCATGGAAGAGCAAACGTTCAGTGGCCTGAAGGCCACTGCTCCCTCCGTCATATAGACCTAACAGCTTGCTGAATAAACAAGAAATCGTTTAACAACCAATAAAACAAACCTCAGGGGCTAAAGCCCACGATTTTTCTGCGTGCGTTATACCGGGGATAAATCCCCGGCCTACCGCACGGAGGAGTTTTTCCGCAAGCTGTAAAGCCGTGCCCTGATACAAAGCAAAGGCATAAGCAGGTCCACTTCGGCTTTGCTCAGTGCAGGCTTTCGACTCCTCTTCTCTTCGCTCAGGGTTGCTCAGGATGCAGAGCATTTTATCAGTAAAGGAAAGAGAGAGAAGACACGCGGGAATTAGTAATCGCACCAGGCGTTGAGGGTGAGGAACTGGTGGGTGGGTTTATAGCGGGCGATGAGTTGGGCGGCGGCGGCGACGGAGGGGGCGCGGTCGGCGGCGGGATCGGAGTGGCTGCCGTCGTGGAGGACGATGTTGGCGGCGAAGCCGAGACGATAGAGGCGGTCGATTTTGGTTTGCAGGCGGAGGGCGATGGCGTCGGCTGAGGGGTTTTTCCAGTCGGAGGTCATGACGTTCCAGAGGACGGGAGCGAGGCCGAGGCGGCGGGCAATGCGGAGAGTGGCGGGGCGGCGCGCGCCATAGGGCGGACGGAAGAAGCGCGGGGACGAGCCGGTGATCTCGGCGAGGGCTTGATTGGCGCGGGAGAGCTGGTCTTGGATGGCAGCGGAGGAGGCCAGGGCGAGGTTGCGATGGGACCAGGAGTGGTTGCCGATGAGGTGGCCGGCGGAGGCGATCTGGCGGACGAGGCCGGGATGGGCCTGGGCGCGGCTGCCGGTGAGGAAGAAGGTGGCGCGGACATCGCGTCGGGCGAGGAGGTCGAGGAGGCGGGGCGTCCAGGCGGGGTTGGGACCGTCGTCGAAGGTGAGGGCGAGCTCGCCGGGGCGCGGCGGGGCGATGAGCGCGGCGCCGAAGAGTTGCGAGGCAGGCCAGCGGGAGGCGTAGGCGAAGCCGCTGGCAGCCAGACCGAGCGTGGCCGCTGCGCCGAGGCCGGCGGAGAGTTCCATAGCTGGGGGGGAAATCATTGCGCCTTCCAGTGTGCAGCAGCGGGGTGCGGAAGGCAAGGGAAATCGGGGGTGCAAAGGGCGGAATAAGTAAATTTCGAGTGAAAAAGCTTAAATGTATCTCTCAGGGGCTAAGGCACAGCGTTAGTTGATCTACGGCACAGATAGAACAGATTGAAGGAAAAGACATATTTTCAAGAAAAAGTCCGAAAAGCATACCTCAGGGGCTAAAGCCCTCAGATTTATTGGGCATTTTACGGCACGGCTAAAGCCGTGCCCTGATGCTTCTTGCTCCAACCTTTACATTTTTCTACTAGCTACTGCTATGAAGAAGTGCCCTGACACTTCTTGCTCCAACCTTTACATTTTTCTACTAGCTCTGAAGTCGTGCCCTTTCAAAACATCGACTAAATCAAACTGTCCTATGACATCCAGGGCTAGACCATGACGCGGGGCTGGGCGGCCTCCTCGGCTTCCAGCTTGCTGCCCACGTCGGCGGCGGCGGCGGCGAGGACACGGTGGTGGATGGTGAACAGGGCCAGCTCGAGGCGGTCGCTGACGCCGGTTTTGTCGTAGACGGAGCGCAGGTAGTTTTTGATGACCTGCTCGGTGGTCTTGAGGCGGACGGCGATCTCGCGGTTTTTGCATCCCTGGACGATGAGGGCGACGATGCGCATCTCCTTGGGGGTGAGGCGGTCGCGGACGCGGGTACCGACCATGTCTTCTTCGGGCGATTCGGCCACCATGAGCTGGGGAGGCAGCCAGGTGCCGCCGGCGGCCACGATGCGCACACACTCGGTGAGAGCCGGGCTGGTGACACTGCGAAAGACCACGCCGCGAAAGCCCTGATGGATGTAAGCGCCGGCGTTTTCGTTGTTTTCGGCAATGACGATGCCGCGGCTGCCGGTGGATTCCAGCAGCACGTGCAGCCGGTCCATATCCGGGCGCAACGAGGCGGCAAACAGGACAATGGAGCCGGGAAAGGTGGTGATGGCGTGTTGCATGCGGTCGAGGTCAGTGCATTGCGCAATGATGCGCATATCCTCGTCCATGGCCAGAACTTTGGCTGTACCAGCCCTAAAAATAGCCTGCGAGTCGGCCAGAATGATCTTGTTCATGATGCACGCCTCATCCGCTGCAAATCCCGAAAGCCCGAGTTGAATGCCGCCTAGCCCTTGGTTCCGCCGCGCCGGTGTTGATCCGGGCAATCCCACTTCCCATTGCAAGACTATCGGCAGATTTTAGCAAAACCCTTGAATTGCTTCAAAGTGCAACAAAGAGGAGCAGAGCACATACCCTTAGAGGCTGTCCAGGGGAAAATAAGCTCTCCTCTGAACTTTTTCCTACGAATGAGATTACAGCCTGCGGATGCGGAGAGTCACGCAGATTTATGCTCAACGGGCGGTGAGAATGTGCGGTTTTGTTTCGACTATGGACCATGCCCACGCGCGGGCACCTTTCCCTTAGAAAAGTTCAACCTAATTGTCCACATTGCCGGGCGTGAAGTTGATGTGCGGTCTGCCGATGTAGGAGATGTAGAGGTGTGAATGGCTGATCGCGCGGAACTTCTTGAAGTTGCGTTGGACAGTCTTCCGGAAGGCGTAGCGCTGCTTGGCGTCGAGGACCAGGTGGTGTTTTGGAACCATGCCGCGGCGTTGATCACCGGGTATGCGAGCGCCGACCTGCTATCGCGGCACGTCCCTGAGCCGCTGACGCCGCTGCTGCTAGCCATCGCGGAGTTGGAGAACATGGAGCCGGATGCCGGGGGACAACTGGGCCACAGAAGGCTGGTTCATGCGTCGCACAAGCTGGGCCACGAAGTGCTGGTGATGGCGCGCTATTTTGTGTTGCGCGACGGCATGGGCGGGCGGATGGGCATGGAGGTTCTGTTTCATCCCGCCGATAACCTGGATGCGCTGCCGCATGGAACGTGCGGGCAAAGCGGAGACGTGAAGGCGAGTCAGGCGGTGGTAGAGGACCGGCTGGCGACGACGTTTGGAGACTTCATGCGCGGGGGCCTGCCGTTCGGCATCTTGTGGATTACCGTCGATCAGGCGGCGGAGTTTCGCAAGACGCACGGGGCCGGAGCCTGCGAAGCGATGCTGGGAAAGGTGGAGCAGGCGATGGCTAACGGTCTGCGGCCGGCTGAGGAGATGGGGCGATGGGGCGACGATGAGTTTCTGATCCTGTCGCACGAGCGCACGGCGGAGATGCTGGCGGCACACGCGCAGGTGCTGGCGGGATTGGCGCGGACGGCGGATTTCTGGTGGTGGGGCGATCGCGCATCGCTGACGGTAAGCATCGGCGCGGCGCAGGCGGAGCGTGAGGGAAGCCTGGCGAATCTGCTGGAAAGGGCAAAAGCTGCAATGTTTACCAGCTTTCATGCGGGCGGTAACCAGATTACATCTGCACCGGGGGGGCAAGAATGTTCGCCATCATAGGCATTGTCGTGGTTTTTGTATCGGTTATCGGCGCCTTCCTGATGGAGAAGGGCCATATTCTGGTGCTGGTTCAACCGGCAGAATTGATGCTGATTGCGGGCGCGGCGACGGGCACGATACTGGTGGCCAATCCGGTCTATGTGATCAAAGCCATCATCGCGGGATTGATGGGCGTATTGAAAGGCTCTCCTTACGACAATGCGCGCTATTTGAACACGCTGAAGATGATGTACCAGTTTCTGAACAAAGTGCGCAAAGAGGGATTGCTGAGCGTGGAGATGGACGTGGAGAAGCCCACGGAGAGCTCAATATTCAAAAACTATCCGGAGTTTCTTGCCGACCATCATGCCCTGGACTTTGTGTGCGACACGCTGCGCATGGCGATCACCGGAGGCGTAGACCCATTCGACATGGACCAGATGATGGAACTGGACATGGAGGTGCATCACAACGGGGCGACGGTGCCGGTGAGTTCGCTGACCACGGTTGCGGATTCGCTGCCGGGGCTGGGCATTGTGGCGGCAGTGCTGGGGGTGGTGATCACCATGGGCTCACTGGGCGGGCCGCCGGAGGAGATCGGGGAGAAGGTTGCGGCGGCGCTGGTGGGGACATTTCTGGGCATCCTGCTGTGCTATGGCATGGTAGGCCCGCTGGCCTCGAACATGTCGAAGACGGCCGACGCTCAGAACGAATACCTGCATGTGCTTCGGGTTCTGATTCTGTCGTTTCTGAAGGGCTCGGCTCCCATGATCGCCATCGAGATGGGGCGGCGGGCGATTCCGGCGTATTTGCGGCCGAGCTTTGACGAGATGGAAAAGAACTGCAAGAGCCACGCAGTAGTCGCTGAACCGGCCGCGGCGGCCGCGGCTTAAAGCGGTTCCACAATTCACGCGCCCTTTCAGGCATCGTGCAGGGTGGCATTTTCTTGAGGAAAATGCCAGTTGAGGTAAGTGGTTCGGACTACAGCAATTGTGGAACCGCTTTGCATCCGGAAACCCCCTTGGGGAGAAACAGGGCAACATGGCGCCAGCCAAGACGCAACCGATCATTATCAAGAAAAAGGGCGGCCACGGCGGTCACCACGGCGGCGCGTGGAAGGTGGCGTATGCGGACTTTGTGACCGCCATGATGTCGCTGTTTATCGTGCTTTGGCTGATGGGCTCGAGCGAGAAGGTCAAGCGCGCCGTGGCCGGGTACTTCAACGATCCCAAGGGAACCGGAAGCCAGATGGGCACCACCCTGACCGGAACGGGCTCGACCGTCTCGCAGGCGTCCACCGACGAACTGCAAAAGCTGAAGGAAAAGCTGGAAGAGGAGATCAAGGCGCGCAAGGAGCTGGAGAAGCTCTCCAAGCAGATTGAGATTACGATCACGCCCGAGGGACTGCGCATTGAGCTGATCGAGGGCAGGGACGGCACCTTCTTCCAGAGCGGCAGCGCAAAACTGAGCGATAGCGGCCAGCAACTGCTGGCGCTGCTGGGCAAGGAGCTGACAACACTGCCTAATTCGCTTTTGATCGAAGGCCACACCGACGCCACGCCTTACTCCAGCGACAACAGCTACAGCAACTGGGATCTGTCGGCGGATCGCGCCAACTCGGCGCGCAGGATCTTGCAGCAGGACGGCGTTCGCAAAGACCAGGTGACCCAGGTGCGCGGCTACGCCGACCAAATGCTGCACGACAAAAACAATCCCACCGACCCCTCCAACCGGCGCATCTCGATTCTAGTGAAGAACGACACTGAAAAGGTGCCGGAGTTCTCGGCAGCGGGCGTGGTGAATGGAAGCACGCCGTTGCCGGCCTCCGCGAAGACGCCCGCTCCGGCAGAGAAAGGCGCCAAGCCGCAGGGCGCGCCGCCTGCCGCGGAACCCGCAGCCAAGCCAGCAGTTCCGGCTACGTCCCCTGCCACTTCTCCGGCCATCGCCGCTCCAGCCAAGCCTACAGCCTCTCCGCCATCCAAGCCTCCAGCAAGCGCTCCGGTTGTTAAGCCCAGTCTGATGGACAAACTCAAGGCCATACTACCGGGGAAGAAGAAGTAGGCGGGAGCTGCGAGACAGCAAGTCAGCGAGTCAGCAAGTCAGCAAGGCGGGAGCGGGGACATCCGGATTTTTGTTGGACCTGCGCTTCCCGGTCGCCCATTTGTCTTGATGTGTCAGCAAAGCTGGAAGATAGGGTACCCCCACCCCTACTTTGGACGCAAAGTCGTTGTTTTGTTGGGTTTACAGGCATGGTTGCGCTGTAAAATCGTCAAAACAAAGGAGTTCCCTGCAAAGTCGTCCAGTATAAGGAGTTACGCGACATTTCGGCCGCTTCCGGCAGGAAAGCGGCGCAAAATCGACGTGCCAGGACGATTGGAGGAAAGCTTCTAACGATGATTGTGCGACAAAAGGGGGAAATTATCTGCAACCATCTTTCGACTTCGCTCTCTCGAAAAACTGTGTGCGAACGGATTTTCATCCCCTTGGGTGGGCCGAAGGACCATAGATGGCTCAGGACTGGCTCTGGGGTACCGGGAGACACAGTGATTCGGTAAAGCCGTATAATCTGGTGACGGGGAGACATGGTGACGATCAACGCCGAGGCTATCCAGGCAACCTTTTCGGGTCATTTACAGAAGCCGATCATGGTGCGCGAGGTCGTCCCGGAGAATAATCGGGTTAGAGTGGATGACCGCGCAATACATGATTGGTATAGGTTTGTTCTTTCCTTCCCCCCGCATCTGGTTCGAGATTACCTAAAACGGTTTGGCCTGTCAGAAGGCAGTTGCGTTCTGGACCCGTTCTGCGGCACAGGAACAACCCTCGTCGAGTGCAAGCGGCTTAACGTAAATTCGGTCGGACTTGAAGCGAATCCGATGCCGTGGTTTGCTACAAACACGAAGGTTGATTGGACGCCGCAACCGGACGCACTGCTGAAGCACGCGGAGAAAGTTGCTGATACCGCTGAGGAGATTCTCGTCAAGGGAGGAATACCCGATTTTTCGGGTCTCCCGCTTTTCCCCAGCAATTGCGGAGTTCCGGAGCTTAAAAAGCTGCCCGATGAAGCCGCGAAACTGATACTGGCCAACTCCATAAGCCCGCTTCCTCTGCACAAGACCCTAGTGCTGCTGGAGGCTCTTGCAGAGCACTCTGACGAGCGATTCGCAGCTCACGAGAGATTGGCTCTGGCTAAGGCTATTGTTTCGGATATCAGTAACCTGCATTTTGGGCCGGAGGTCGGCGTTGGCAAGCCCAAAAAAGATGCCGCAGTGATTGCCGCGTGGCTCAGGCGCGTCACCGCAATGGCGCACGATATTGCAAACCTCCCTGATGGCAATTTCGGCCAGGCAACTGTATACCGGGCGGATTCCCGGAACACTTCCACCGTGCTTGCTCCGAACTCCGTGGACGCAGTGATTACCTCGCCTCCGTATCCCAACGAAAAGGATTACACACGGACAACACGGCTCGAATCGGTGCTATTGGGGTTCACGAAGAGCAAGGCTGATCTGCGTTTAGTCAAGCATGATCTGGTTCGATCCAACACCCGCAGCGTCTATAAGTCGGACACCGACCACCTGCTGGTTCAAGGGCATGGTGAGATTCAGAGGATTGCGGAAGCAATAGAAGATCGCCGTATTGAGCTGCAAAAAACATCCGGCTTTGAACGACTGTATAGCCGGCTAACGACGCTTTATTTTGGCGGAATGCATCGGCATTTGGCAGACCTGCGAAAGGTACTAAGGCCAGACGCTCAGCTCGCCTATGTTGTCGGAGATCAGGCTTCGTACCTCCGGGTCATGATTCGGACCGGGCAACTGCTCGCCGGCATAGCCGAGTCTCTTGGATACGAAGTTACAGGAATTGACCTGTTTCGCACCCGTCTGGCGACTGCCACCGGGGAGCAGCTCCGAGAGGAAGTTGTATTGCTGCGGTGGCTTGGAGCGGGAAAGAAAGGGAAGTGAGAAATGTCTGAAGAGAAGAACGCCGATAAGGACAACAGGTATTCGGCTTTGATGGCCAGCATTTTCAAGAGCAAATACACAAAGGGAATGCGCGAAGTGGAATTTGCGCGGGCCGAGTTCGAAACCTTCTCGAAAAGCCTAAAAATAGAGCTTCCGCTCAACCTGGGAGACATCGTTTACAGCTTTCGTTACCGGGCGGCGCTACCTGACAGCATTCAAGGAACAGCTAAGAAAGGTGAATGCTGGATCATCCGCCCAACGGGTAGGGGAAAATATAAGTTCGCTCTGGTTGCGGACAAGCCTCTCGCGCCAAACACCATGATGACCGTAACCAAAGTTCCTGACTCGACTCCGGGGATCGTCGCAAAATACGCATTTGAGGACGAACAGGCTCTGCTCGCGAAAGTGCGCTATAACCGCCTCATTGATATATTCACGGGGCTGACTTGCTATTCGCTTCAGAACCACCTTCGTACGACGGTTCCTCAGATGGGGCAGGTTGAGACGGATGAGATATACGTCGGACTGGATAAGAAAGGCGCTCACTATGTCATCCCAATTCAGGCAAAAGGCGGGACCGACAAATTAGGGATCGTACAGATAGAGCAGGATTTCGCAGTGTGTGCTCATCGGTATCCTACTTTGATCTGTCGCCCAATTGCCGCGCAGTTCATGGCAGAGAATGTTATCGCGATGTTTGAGTTTGCGCAAAATGCGGACGGAGTAGGGGTCTATTCAGAGAAACACTACAAACTTGTGCCGCCGAAAGATGTTACCGAGGAAGATCTGCTCGCGTACCGGGAAAAGGCTGAGGCCTGATCGATTCGGGCAGCTTTTGAGCAAGTTTGAAGATGTTGACGGCCACCGGGACCGCCGCAACGAGAAAGCCAGCGATGATCTTGGCGGGATCGAGGAAGGTTTCTTGCAGACGCTTCCTGGCTGGATCGGGCGGCAGGCCCGAAACCCCGTCTTTGGGGGGACGGGGCCTCGGATGATGCCACATTCGGCTGCTTACTGCTCGATGAGTTGAACGCTGGGGGCTGGGTCGGTCTGGGAGGCGCAGACGAACGTTGTTGCGCTGATGACCGCGCAGCTTGCTCCCGACGGCGCGCCATTGGCGATGAGGAAGGTTCCCGTGCCGGCAGCGGTGGCGTCCCAGCTGTAGTTCATGCTGGTGGATTGATCCCAGGACAAGTTTCCCCGGCTGGTGATGGTCAAGGCAGCGTTGATGGTTCCGCTGCCGGTCACACCGTAGATACCCACGGCGCCCGTCGGCTCGATATTCAACTGCGGGAGATCGCCGAAGAGGTACTTGCCGGCCAGAGCCGCGTTGGTGAAAACGGTCTGCGTCTGAGGTTCCAGCCATCCCGAATCCAGAGAGCCATTATCACCCACGCTCATTTCAAAGGCGCTGTTGTTGTTGAACAGGTAGAGCCAGGTTGTGCCGGAGGCTGACGAGAAGGAGGCGCGGCCGGGATGGGCGGGGTCAAAGGTGATGGCGACAGGACCGCCGTTCGAGCTGCCGGCAGAGTAGACGCCGGCATTGTTGGCATAGCTCTGGTTGATAGTCATGTTGCCGGCGCCGTCGCCCGTGCTCCGATTGATGTCCGCGTAGAAGCCTGACGGCGTATTGCCGCTGGAGTTGAATTCCGCACCGCGCAGATAGAGGACGAAGGGTCCGTCGATGCTGGCTCCGGAGTACGAGGCCTGCTGCTGAGTGCGCATGCTGCCGGCCTGCTCGCCGTCATCCGAGGTGTTGTCGAGAATGAACATGCGGCTGGCGTCGATGATATAGACGGTGAAGCCGGTGGAACTGCCGGCTCCATTGAGTTCCATGGTGAAGCGGCCCGAGGCGGGATCCGGCGCGGTGTAGGTGGCGGTGAAGGCGTCGGATAGGACGATTGCGCTGCCGCCCCTGGCGATGTCGATATAACCTTTGGTGATGGTTCCACCGGAGGCGCTGAAGCGGCCCAGAGCGGATTTCATGTTGCCGCTGTTGTCTTCGCCGTCGAGGGCGAAGGCGAAGCTCGATCCGCTGATGGTGCCAGAGGCAAAGGCGCTGGCCGTGGCCAGGTAGCAGTTAGCTGAGCCTTGCTGGAAGGAGGGCATGGTGCCCAGATCATCGGATTCAACCATGCGGAATTGCTGCGCCGGCTGCGCGGCGCCGCTGATTGCTATTGTCCACTGGGTGGTCTGGATTCCCGCGGCCTCATTGGTCAGGATGGTGTGAATGGAGGCTGTGCCGTTGCTGTCCGCGCCGATGTTGAAAGCGCCGGAGATTGTGCCTGAAGCCGAGCCGATGTCATAGCTGTTGGTGTCGAAGATGCCGTTGATGAAGTTGCCCTGGCCATCGGCCTGAAAGCTGGTCAGAGTGGCCCAGCGCGTGCTGTCCGTGTCGATGGAGCCCTGGAAGAGACAGACATAGGCGCCGTTGAGTATGCCGTTGTTGACGCCGCTGGGGCCGGCGGCAACGTTGATGGTGTAGTTTACCGGGCCGGCGGACGCACCGGTAGTATCCTGTACCGATACCTGGAAGGAAATCGCGCCGGAAGCAACCGGCGTTCCGGTGATGGTGAGCGCGCTGCCGCTGGTATCGAAAAAAGACATGCTGGCGGGCAGGCCGGTCACCGTCCAGGTGTAACCGGGAGAGCCACCGGTTACATTGATTGAACCGGCGTAGTTATTTCCGGCGGTTCCGGCGGGCAGCGTGGTTGTTGTAATTTTAACGGCCGGGTTGATGGTGAAGGGCGCCGCACCCGATGTGCCCACGGAGGTAGTGACCGAGATGCTGGCCGTGCCGGCGGCGGCGATGAGATTGGCGGGAACCACGGCGGTTAACTGAGACTGGCTGATGTAGGTCGTCGCCAAGGCGGTTGATCCCCACTTCACAATGGAGGCGGAAGTGAAGTACTCTCCGCTGATGTTCAGCGTGAAGGCCGGGTTGCCGGCCGTGGTCTGGCCGGGGCTGAGACCGCAGATGGCCGGATGCGCCGGGTTGATGGTGAAGGTGGACGGAGCGGAGGCGCCTACCGAGTTGGTGACCGTAATGCTGCCCGTGGCCGAGTTCACGAGCATACTGGCGGGGATAGAAGCCCTCACTTGCGTAGGGCTGACATAGACCGTGTACAACGGGGATGAGCCCCACATGGCGGTTACGTCCGGGGTGATGGCCGTGCCCGTGATGGTCAACATGAACCCCGCGCCTCCGGCGGTGATCGAAGAGGGACTCAGGCTGGTGATGGCGGGCGGCGCCGGATTGATGGTAAGGGTGAGCGGACGCGTACTGCCATAGCCGCCGGGAGTGTAGACATAGATGTCGTCCGTGCCAGCAATGGCTACCAGACTGGACCAGACGCTGACCGTAAGCTGTGTGGAGCTGACGTAGGTTGCGCCCAGCCAGGCATTTCCGGAGGGGCCTGTCAACCCAGCTCCCGAGGTCGGCAAGAAGTTGACTCCTTTGATGGTCACATTAAATGTAGCGCTGCCGGCCGGGACTGAAGCCGGACTGAGGCTGATCATCAGGGGCATTGCAAGGATGGTGATGCTGACCGGCGCCGATGTACCACCTTTGGCGGTAACCGTGATATTTGCTGTGCCGGCGGTCGCAAACAGGCTGGCCGGGACTGTGGCTGTGAGCACACTGCCAACGTGGGTCATGACCAGCGGTGTAGACCCCCAGTACACGACCGTAGTCGAGTCAAAGTAGTTGCCGAAGACAAACAACGGGAAGGCGACATTGCCTGCGGTGACAGAATTGGGGGACAGCGAGGTGATGATGGGCTGGCCCGGATTGATGGTGAACATAAGGTAGGGTGAGATTCCGGAGGTGGTGACCACCGAAACCCCGTACGAGCCGGGAGGGGGAAACTGGCTGGCTGGAATAACTGCCGTGACCTCTGTGGAACTGACATAGGTTGTCGTCTCCGGAACACCGTAGTTCCACCTGATGATCGCTCCGGGAAGAAAATTTGTGCCATAGACTGTCAGTGTGAAGGACCCGCTGCTGGCAAGCACCGAGGTTGGACTCATGCTGGTGACGGTAGGCACGGGCGGAGTGGAAGAGGCGTCGGGTGTGGATTGGGAGGAGACGCTGCCGGTGCCGGCAGGCGTCATGCTGACCGTGGGAGCGGGAGCGGGGCTGGCGGCTGCGGGCGGATTGACGGCGACACTCGACGCTGCTTGTGAGGTGCTCTGACTGGCTGTAGCGGGAGCCGGGGCGGGGCTGGCGGCTGCGGGCGTACTGACGGAAACACTCGACGCTGCTTGTGAGGTGCTCTGACTGGCTGTAGCGGGAGCCGGGGCGGGGCTGGCGGCTGCGGGCGGATTGACGGAAACACTCGACGCTGCTTGTGAGGTGCTCTGACTGGCTGGAGTAGGAGCGGGCACGGGAACGAGAGCCGGGGCGGGGCTGGCGGCTGCGGGCGGATTGACGTCGAGCGCGGCTTCGGAAGGGCTACTCCCGGAGATGGCGGCCGGAGTGGCGGAAATCGCAGCCATGAGCGGCGAGGCGCTGTTATAGGCCGGCGTAATGGGGGTTGCGTTCCACGTCGAGGTCAAGTTGGCATAGTTGACGCTCTGCGGGATGGCGCTGCCCGCAACCGCCACTGCTGGATTCAGGATGGAGATTGTGGCCAGCGGCGGAAGGACGGCAAAGGCGAGGGCAGAGGAGGTTTCGTCCGCGATGCTGAGGGTGACGTTGGCCGTGCCGGCGGAGGCAATCAGGCTGGCAGGAACGACAGCAGTGAGCTCGGTGGCGCTGGTATACGTCGTCGCCAGCGGGATTTCGTTCCAGTTTGCCGTCGCGCCGGGCGTGAAGTTCATTCCAGAAATATTCAGCGTGAAGGCCGTGCCGCCTGCCGTGACCGAGGTGGGAGTCAGGCTCAGGAGTGCAGGGGCCGCAGCGGCCGCCTGAGTTGTCCAGACCAATGCCAGGGCTACAGTAAAGAGGACAATCAACGATTTCAGGAATGAACGGGCGGATTTCATTGAAGCTCCTTAACGTTTGCCAAGCAGCGGTAGAATTTGCCGCCATGATTAAGGAATCGTCAATGAATAAGAGCTTCATAAGATTACTTTTGACTAATTCATTAACAGGTCCAAATATGCAGTACCAAAAGAGATAAGCTGGAGCGAAGCGCATCAGTTGGATCAGAATTCTCTAAATATTTAGCTGATAAAAGTACGCAATTTCGCAGATCGCGTTAGGATTCATCCACGGATGTTCTGCAACAAGATTAGCTTTATCTAATTACTCTTGTTTTTTGTCGCGGATGAGCGAACCGGCGGAGGTTCACGGCTGTTGGCTGCATTAGCCCAGGCCGCTGCCGCTCGCCTTTCGCGCCGGCAAGGCTGAACGCCTATAATCAGCCTGTTGTGCATACCTTTTCTTCATGTGTTATTGGCCGGGTGGGGCGGCTTGCGGGGCTGGGAGCGGCGCTGGCCCTCCTGTTGACGGCAGGCGCACGAGCGCAGCTGGCGCCGGAGGCCGGGGGGCGCATTCTGCTGGTGTTGCCCTTTGACAACCGGACCGGACAACCCAGCCTGGAGTGGATACGCGAGGCATCGGCGGAGATACTGAGCCGCCGCTTGGCGTCGGCGGGATTCGCCTCGATGAGCCGCGCGGATCGCATTTACGCGCTGGATCACCTGGGGCTGCCGCAGGGCTTTCATCCGTCGCGAGCCACAGCGCTGAAGCTGGCCGAGACGCTGGACGCGGATTCGATCATCGTGGGCAGCTACGTGACGGACGGCAGCGGCCTGCTGGCCGAGGCGCGGCTGGTGGACGTGCCCCACCTGCGCATGGGCCAAGCGGTGACCGCGCGCGGCGAGATGCGCGATCTGATTGCCATTTTGGACTCGCTGGCCTGGGAGCTGACCCGGCAACTGGACCCTGGCTTCAAGGTCTCCGAGGAGACTTTTTTGGCGGCCGGCTCCGGGCTGCGCCTGGACGCTTTTGAGCAGTACATTCGCGGCATCAGTGAGCCGGACCAGCAGGAGCGTTTGCGGCATCTGAATCAGTCGGTTCTGCTGAGCCCGAAGTTCTCTCCGGCGTGGATGGCGCTGGGGCGCGAGGAGTACGCCGGGCAGCACTACGAGCAGGCGGCGGAGGCATTTGCCAAGGCGGAGGGCAACGGAGCCAACGCCGACGAGGCCCTGGAGGCCAGCTTCTACCGCGGGCTATCGCTGCTGTTTTCAGGAGACTATGCCCGCGCCGAGGAGGCCTTTGCCGGCGTGGCCCGGGTGCTGCCCCTGGCTGAGGTTTTGAACAACCAGGGAGTGGCGCTGGCCCGGCAGGGCAAGAACGGGATTCCGCTCTTTCGCCAGGCGGTGGCCGCCGACCCCAGTGGGGCCGACTACCACTTCAGCCTGGCCGTGAGCCTGAAGCGCCACGGCGAGGAGGCCGAAGCCTTGACCGAGCTGGCCCAGTGCCTGCGATTGCATCCCAACGACAGCGAGGCGCAGTCGGTCCAGAAGGCGTGGACAAACCCTGGAAAACCCGCGCAGCCGGCCGCCGGCTTGGACGAGGATGCCGAGGCCAAGGCCGATCCGCTGGAGCGCATCCAGCGCAGCTTTGACGAAGTCGCCTTCCGCCAGGCCGCACTCATGCTGGATCGGATCAACAGCGCGCGGCGGAGCGCGCTTCCGCCGCGGGAGCGCGCGCAAGAGCTCTCCGGCCAGGCTAATGATTACCTGGACCGCGGCCTGCTGCTGGAGGCAGAACGGCTCTATCAAGCCGCCGTGGCCGCTGATCCCAAGCTTGCCGCGGCCCACGCCGGCCTGGCGGAGATTCGCGAGCGCACCGGCGACACGCAGGCCGCGCGCAAAGAGGCGGTTAAATCGCTGGAACTGCTGCCCTCGGTGGATGCGTACTTGGTGTTGGTGCGGCTGGACCTGGCGGCCAACCATCTGTACGAAGCAAAGCAGAATGTGGCTGCGGCCCTCGAGATTGACCCGCAGAGCAAACCGGCGCTGGAACTGCGGCGTGAGATTGCGGTCAAGGGAGGGCTGAAGAAATAGGCTTAAGTGAATGAATGATCTTCTAAAACAAGCCGTGCGGCAGTCGCTGAAGAGCTTGGGCATTGGCATCACCTCCCGCCGCCGCCTGCTGGAGCTGGAGGAAAAAAGCCGGACCCGCGATCTATTTGCGCTCATTTTGGAGTTGCCCAGGAGGCACAAGGAGCAGCTGCTGAATTTTCTGCCTCATTCGCGCTCACAGCTTGGGCAGGATTTGTTTGTGCTCTCCGAGTTGGAATTCAAAAGGGATGGATTCTTCGTCGAATTTGGCGCCATTGACGGCCTTTACCTGAGCAACTCCTATCTTTTGGAGAAAGACTTCGGATGGCGGGGAATCGTTGCCGAAGCGGCACCGGGATGGCACAAGGATCTGCGCCGAAATCGAAGCTGCCACGTCGAGACGGATTGTGTCTGGATTGAGTCGAACGCAACGCTGACCTTTACCCAGACGAACGACTGGGGTCTTTCCACGATTGATGCCTTCCATTCGTCGGATGGTTACAGCAAGCAGAGAATGAACGGGAAAAAGTACGAGGTCGGGACCATCTCACTGACAGACATGCTCGAAAAATACAATGCCCCCAGAATGATCGACTATCTTTCCATCGACACGGAAGGCAGTGAGTTCGACATTCTGAGCCATTTTCACTTCGATAAGCATCAATTCCGCGTAATTACCTGCGAACATAACTTTACGCCGCAGAGGGAAAAGATCTTCGACTTGTTAACCGGGAAAGGATACATTCGAAAATTCCAGGATATTTCGAATGTCGATGATTGGTATGTAAGGGCGGAGCCGGAGAAATGATTCGCGGCGAGGAAACTGGAAAGGAGCAAGCCATGCAGCGCGTTTGCGGGTTGGTGATAGGGATGGGTTTGATGGCGGCCCTGGGGCTGAGTGCGTCGGCTTATAGCCAGCAGCCGCTGCCCCACAGTCCCGTTGTGGATAAATTTGTTCTCGATGACACCATTCAGCCGGTGACGCAGGGCGAGTTGGAGCGGGCCATTGCAAGCGCCAACTCCGACGGGGCCAGCGCCCTGCTGATTGAGCTGGACACGCCCGGCGGACTTCTGGACACGACCCGCACCATGGCCGGGGAGATTCTCGGCTCGAAGGTTCCGATCATTGTGTATGTGGCTCCGGCGGGAGCGCGGGCCGGGTCTGCTGGATTTTTTCTGCTGGAATCGGCGGACATCGCCGCCATGGCTCCGGGCACCAACGCCGGCGCGGCTCACCCGGTGATGGAGTTCGGCCCCCAGCCCGACGCGACGATGAGCCAGAAGATCGAAAACGACGCGGAGGCCTTTTTGCGCTCCTATGTGACAAAACGCAACCGGAACGCCGAAGCCGCCGAGGCCGCCGTCCACTCGTCGCACTCCTATACTCCGCAGGAGGCGCTGGACCAGCACCTGATTGATTTGATTGCATCGAACGACTGGGAACTGCTCAGGGATCTGGATGGGCGCGAGATTACACGCATGGACGGCAGCAAGCTGACGCTGCACCTGGCCGGGGCGCGGATTGAAACCCTGAAGCCCACGCTGCGCGAGGATCTGCTGGGCTGGCTGGTGAATCCCAACATCGCGCTGCTGTTTCTGGTAGGCGGGGCGCTGCTGATTTACCTCGAATTCAACACACCCGGCACCATTGTTCCCGGAGCGCTGGGCACGCTGATGGTGCTGCTTGCTATTTTTGCGCTGGGATTGCTGCCGATTCGATTTACCTCGGTTCTGCTGCTGGTGGCGGCGCTGGTTTTGCTGCTGCTGGAGGCCAAGTTCGGCGGCCATGGGGCGCTGGCCATCGCGGGAATCATCTGCCTCACATTCGGGACATTGACGCTGGTAGCCGCGCCGGTTCCGGAGATGGCCGTCAGCCCCTGGGTGGCGTTGGCAGTCAGCGCCGCCTTTGGGTCAATCACCGTTTTTCTGGTTCGCCTGGCGGTTCGCGCGCGGCGCATGAAATCGCGGCTAGGGCCATCGGCCCTGGTGGGCAGCCGCGCCCGGGCCATGGAAGCGCTGAACCCGGAGGGTCATGTTCTGGTGGAGGGCGAAATCTGGCGCGCAGTCTCCACCACGCCTGTGCCGGCCGGAGCGCCGCTGCGCGTGATTGGCCTGGACAAATACCTGCTGCACGTGGAACCGGCCGAGCCGCAAAGTCCGCCGCAGCCCAACGTATAAGGAGTACAATCCGTCGTAAGTGAGGGAATTTCAATGGATGCAAGCACACCGGTTCTGATTTTTGTAGCGATCGTCGTTCTTTACCTGCTCAACTCGATCAAGATTCTGCGCGAGTATGAACGCGGAGTGATCTTCCGGCTGGGCCGCGCCCTGCCCACGCCCAAAGGCCCGGGCATCATTCTGGTCTTCCGGCCCTTTGACCAGATGGTGCGCATCTCGCTGCGCCAGGACGTGCTGGAGGTTCCGCCGCAGGACGTGATTACCCGCGACAACGTCACCCTCAAGGTGAACGCGGTGGTCACGCTTTACGTGGTGAACCCCAACGACGCGGCGATCAAGGTGGCCAACTACGTTTACCAGACCTCGCAGTTCGCGCAGACCACGCTGCGGTCGGTGCTGGGCGAGGTGGAGCTGGACGAACTGCTGAGCCACCGCGACAAGCTCAACCTGAAGATCCAGACCATCATCGATCAGCGGACGGAGCCGTTTGGGGTGAAGGTGATCTCGGTGGAAGTGAAACAGGTGGACCTGCCGGAGCAGATGCTGCGCGCCATGGCCAAGCAGGCCGAGGCGGAGCGCGAAAAGCGGTCGAAGATCATCCACGCCGAGGGCGAGTTCAACGCTGCCCAGAAGCTGGTGGACGCCGCCGCGCTGCTGGCCACAGAGCCCATGACACTGCAGTTGCGCTACCTGCAAACGCTGACCGAGATCGGCGTGGAGAAGAACACCACCATCGTCTTCCCGTTGCCCCTGGAGATGATGACGCTGTTCAACAAGCTGGGCGCAACGGCCATGGCAGCGGCGGATAAGAAGAAAGTACTAGCCCCTACGACTACTCCACCCCAGTGAGCAAAGATCGCTCGCAGGGGACCTCGGATTCGCTCAGGGCGGGCTGTACAGGCGTACCCGCCGTTCCGGCGGAGATACGGAACAGCGAGCGCGTCAGAAAAATCTCTGTGCCCCAGCCTTTAGCTTTGTTATGGCGATAGGTTGGGGTACACGCGAACCTCAACCGGACCCGCTTCCTCCCGGTCCGGCTGGGCAGTACATTCGTCTTCCAGAGGCCGGGAATGTACGATGACTTTAACCCGGAAGAGTTTCGGCCAGCCGCGTACCGGCCCGACACCGAGGTGACGCTGGGGCCGATGATGCTGCTGGGCATTTTTCTGGGCCTGATGCTGCTGTGCGGCCTGTGCTTCGGAGTAGGCTACTCGATGGGCAGCCGCAGCGCCCACGTTTCCACGGCCACAGGCCAGCAGCCCGGCGCGGGAACCACTACGCAGGCCGGCGGATCGCATCCTAAGTCCTCCGCAACACCACAGAAGACGCACGATGCGCACAGCGTCAGGAACGATCAGCCCCCTTCCGGGATGAATAGCGCGAAGCCGGGCGCCAGCACGCAGAATCCTAACTCGACCTTTGCCTCTGGCGGCAACTCGACCCAGCCGCTGGTTAATCCGGCTCAGCCGGATGCGGCGGGCGCAGTAATGATTCAGATTGCCACTCTTTCACGCCAGGAAGACGCGGATATTCTGATCAGAGCGCTGAGCAAGCGCGGCTACACAGCCACCGCCCGGCGCGATGCGGCCGACAACAAGCTGCACGTGCGCATCGGCCCCTTCAGCAATCGCAAAGACGCCAACGCCATGTGCCAGAAGCTGATCAACGACGGATACAATGCGGTTGTGCAGCCTTAACCACCTGCGGTGGGGGACTGGCCGTCCAGGCATACGGCGCTTGCGCGCCATGAGATTCGTGGATTCCATGATTGCTATAACGAATAAAAATTCTTAATTGCGCATCCACTCGGGCAGGCCGGAGGCGATGGCGGTGCTATGTTATCTCCTGCCTATCCGAGCACAGCAGCGATTGCGGTGCGCAACGCGGATTGGTCTTGGGCCTGGAGAATGCCGAGTCGCCGGATGATAAGGCGCTGTTCGAGAGTTGCAAACACCGGCTTGATTGTTGACGGTTTGAGCAGATTTGCCCGCTGCCATTCGCGTATCGTCATCTCGCCCACGCCGGACCCGGAACCAATCTGACTTGTGATCGGCATGATCACTACGTCAGGCCTGGCGGTGTTGTAATCCCGGCTGCTGACAACGACGGCGGGACGTTGTTTGAAGGCGGCCTGGTTTGTGAATGGGAATGGCGCCAGTACCACGTCACCGAATTCAAATAGCATCGTAGACGTCGTCTTCGGGGTTATTCCACACTGCTCCGAAAGCAGGTTCGCTAGCGGCGGAGGCCGCCCGCGTCACAGCGCGATCCTGACCGCGCACGCGCAGGAACTCGACGAATTCATCCACAGCGAAGATCTGCTCCGGGCTGAGAGCATCAAGCTTCTCGGCAAGATTGCTTGAGAACCGATTCATAACAACTCCTCTAATCATATTCTAGAGCATTTTCGGAATACATGTAATCTTTTTGAGAGCGGTGAAAGGTGGCTTTTTCTTGAGGAAAAAGCCACTTGATATCGTGCTTTCAATCAACACCAATTCCGAAAATGCTATAACGAAATTCCTCAATTGCAGGAAGTTTCCACTGGGCTGAAGGTGGGAATCCGCGTTCGCAACAACATTCTTTGAGTTGGTAATTCGATTTCTACCTTCGCATCCACACCGGCAGGCCGGAGGCGATGACCGCGCGCACGGCCTCTGACAGCTCTTCGCGCGAGGCATAATCGCGGGGATAGAGGGGCGCATGGAAGATGAAGTGCGCCGTGCCGGGCTTGATGGCAAAGCTACCCCTGGCCATCATCGTTTCCGTGCCGTAGATGGAGACCGGAATGCAGGGCGCGCCGGAGAGCATGGCGAGATAGAACGGGCCTTTCTTGAAGGGCTGCATGCGGCCGTCAGCGGAGCGCCTGCCCTCGACAAAGGTGGTGATGTGGAGACCCTTGGCCAGCAGCCGCACGGCCGTGGCGATGCTCGCTTCCGCTCTGGCCTTGTTGCCGGTGCGGTCCACGGGAATATACTCGGCCAGCCTGAGGCAGATGCCGAAGAGGGGTAGCTTGAAGATAGAGCGCTTGGCGAAGGCGGAGGTGCGCCCCGGAATGTGCGAGATCAGCGCCGGCGGGTCCAGATTGGAAACGTGGTTGGCCATAAAGATGCACGCGCGGTGAGCGGGAACCAGTTCCCGCCCGGCAATTTTGATATGTATGCCGGCCACCCAGTAGCCGGCGCTGACGATCAGGCAGGTCACCTTGTAGAGCGGGCGTATGTCGCCGGTTAGAGCGGCCAGCGGGATGAAGATCACCGCCGAGGGAAGGCTCAAAACGAGAATGGTGACGAATACGAGAAGCGAGTTGATCATGAGGGTTCTCTATGTTCGCATCCATTCCGGCAAGCCGGAAGCAATGGCTGAACGAACCGCCTGCATCAGCTGCTCGCGCGTGGCAAAGCTGGTTGGGTCGATGGGCGGATGAAAGACGACGCGCGCCGTGCCGGGCCTGATGCGCAGGCTGCCTTTTCCCTGGATGGTTTCCGTGCCGTGGATGGAGACCGGAATGCACGGCGCTCCGGAGCCCATGGCCAGAAAGAACGGGCCTTTCTTGAAGGGCAACATGCGGCCATCCGGCGAGCGAGTGCCTTCAACAAAAGTGGTCATGTGCACGCCCTTGGCCAGCACGCGCTTGGCAGCTTCTACACTCTTCTCGGCGTCAGTGGGGCTGCCGGTGCGGTCCACGGCGATGAAGTCGCCCTGCTTGAAGCCGGTTCCGAGGATGGGCAGGTTCATCAACGAGCGTTTCATGAAGGCCGAGGTGCGGCCAGGAATCAATGAGATCAGCGCGGGCGGGTCGAGATTGGAGACGTGGTTGGACATGAAGATGCAGGCGCGATCGCGGGGGATGTTCTCCAGGCCCGTAA
>Ga0326727_10003764_pt1 | contig 47655 bp, 55 predicted proteins | sample MB2enrmetagenome_FD_207643 | JGI IMG/M metagenome (GOLD analysis project Ga0326727, IMG submission 207643) | Lab enriched peat soil microbial communities from McLean, Ithaca, NY, United States - MB29MY | ecosystem: Environmental > Terrestrial > Soil > Wetlands > Peat | place: USA: New York... | reverse complement strand
TGACGCCTGTGTTGTTGGCGACCTGTGGGGCGTTGATCACTACGCCCTTGCCGATTCGGACGAGCGGGCTGTAGTGGGCATCACCCTTTGCGCCGTAGGAGTAGCTGGCGGGCGGGAACCCGTTGGGACCCGGCACGACCGACCACTTGAGTCCGAAGTTGACGGTCCCGGCGAACACGAGCGTGGCGTGATCAAAATGACCGTTCTGGACCGCGGCGGTGCCGAGCGCATTGTTGAGCTTCCGCGAGTAGTTCACGCCACGCTGGCGCGCGTCCTTCAAGTTCGAGGATTCGGTGACTATGTACCAGGTCGGGCTGCCGCTAGCCGTACGGCCCTCGTAGAGGGGCAGGGTTACCGTGTCGTGCTCGATATCGATGTTGAGCGCCGATGGCAGGCTGTATGTGAAGACCCCTACAGCGGGACTGTTTGAGCTCGGCGTGGCGGTATGGGTCTGAGCGACTGAGGCGGCTGATGCGCCGCCGATGCCGAGGGCCAGGGCTAGAACACCGCTGAGTCCGGCGGAGCCGAGCGTCAGGCCCAAGGCCAGGGACCGTTTCTTCATCTGTGTTTGACCTCCTAGGTCGCAAGTGGAGGACTGAGCCTCCAGTGCAGATGCAGTCCCTGGCCGCGGGAAAGCGTTACGGTTCGCCTCGACGGGTTGCACAAGGACCCCCGCTGGGGACGCGAGGCGGGGCAGCAGGAGAGTCGTCTCTCTTCGGCACCCTCGATAGCCTGCCGGTAGAGGATTGCCCCTCGGCCAGTTGCCACGGACGCGCAAACGTGCGAGGCTGCGGATCTCGTCGAGCAGGGGGGTCTTCTATGCCTACCAACAAAGAAATCATCGAAGCCGCCTACGCCAGTTTCGCGAAGGGTGATGTGCCGTCGGTCCTGGCCGTGATGGATCCCAAGATCGAGTGGACAGAGGCTGAGGGATGGCCGCTTTACAACGGCACGTTCGTGGGTCCCCAAGCGATCGTCGAGGGAGTGTTCATGCGGCTCGGGGAGATTGGCGACAGCTTCTCCGTCAATATCGCTCAGTTGGTCGCCGAGGGCGATACCGTGGTGGCCCTGGGCACCTACTCCTGGAACCGCAAGGACTCCGGCGAGCCCGCCGAAGTGAAGATCGCCCACGTGTGGACCCTCGCCAACGGGAAGGTCACTCGGTTCCAACAACATGTCGACACCGCCAAGGAGCGCTATCTCATCGCCTGAATCTCGGTGGGCAGTCGCTCACTTTGAGTCTTGCTACCCGCGCAGTCCGGGTATCCCTAATCGGCTCCGGCGCGAGCACAGAATGACGCTCGGCCAGGCCACGCCGGAGAACAGCTAATCGGCGATCGGTGTTCCTCCACAGTGGGTCCCGCGTTGCCTTTCGACGATGCTCGACGTCGAACCTCCAACGCGAACCCTCGCCTGTTTCAAAGTCGGTAAATCACTATCCGTCAGTGAGCAGGTACCCCTCTTCAGCTTGCTTTCTGTCCCCAGCGTGAGTTTGTGCAGCCACCGCAACTCGTGCACGCGCGTAGCCTCCTGCAAAGCTCCTGTTCAGGCGAGCTCCTTCAACCTCGTGCTCAGTGTGCTCAGCCCAGTGTTGTCTGTGTCTCAGTGTGTCTCAGTGTGTCTCAGTGCGTTGTGAGGAGTTGCTCTACCTAATCAAGGTGAACTACCCCGTCGAGCGACCGTTCGACTACACTGCGTTGTGCGTGACCCTGCACCGTCTCACGGCGGGTTCTCGATCCAACCAAGACCAGGAACCTCATTAGTGGTGATCCCCCCGGCAGCCAAGGCTGCTAAGAACCTTCTGGCGCCAGCCAGCCAATCCGCAAAGTCCGTCTACGAGAGCGTCCGTCTGGACCGCAAGAACGGGAAGCAGTTCGAGACGGTACTGACACGCTGCCTACGAGATGCCCTAAAAGCTAGGGGACTCGACAACGTAGCCGAGGCCAACACTCAAAAGGTGGCGGAGCTCGCCAGGACCGAGGCAACCAAAGAGTACGGGGAGAGCCGAAGCAAGCCGGCCCGGTGGGTAGGAGGGAAGATTGACAGGGTCCGCAGGAAGACGTCAGACCTGTCGAGCCTGAGAAGCGAGCGGTTGGCGGAGGCGGTGGAGCGGTGGCTACGGATAGCCCTTACTGGCCCTCACTCTCCTGTGTTGGTCGCGGATTCCGAGAAGCTTGCCGGCGAGGCTTCCGAACGTCTCGGTCCGGTGCTGGAGGAAATACTCGATAGTTCAGCCGCCTCTAAGGACGAAGCTGCCTTGCAGGCGTTCGTCTCGAGGCTGGTAGAAGCCATAAACATCAATGACGCGCGGACGGTCGGGAGGCACCGGGCTGGTCAGGTCGGGAGTGTCGGTACTGCCCTCACTGCTATCTCGGGAGGCTTCGAAGGATTCGCCCACGTACCGCAGTTGCTCCCAGCCACAGCCGTACTTGGAGCCCTGTCGGTGCTAGCAGTGGCATGGATCGGGACAAAGGCCAGAGCTGCGCCTTCAGCCACAGATGTGTGGGAACTTCAGATCGGCACCTTGGACCCGGTTCGATCGTGGCTCTATGACGTGGTCGAATCTCAACTAGGCGACGTCACTGGGCTCATCAAGGTCCTGGATGAACGGCTTCTCCCGCGGCTGAAGGTCCAGAAGGTCCGGCTACTCCCGGCCGCGCTAGAGCGAATCAAGTTTCTGCTTGAAGACCGCGCCGCGGAGCGCCCGTCGTTCAATAAAGTGAAGCTCGACCTCGCTGTCGCTGAAGCGACAAAGCTTGTCTCGCCGTCCTCAGCTACAACCCCAAAGGCCTGAGGCGCGCGACTCGCTCCATGGCGCGCTTAGCTGAGCAGCGCGGCAGTGCAACCCAGGTTGCCCTCAACCTCGCAGGCGATCTCGCACGGTCGGACATTCCGGTTCTTGAGACGGTGACCCGAAGTTCACCGCCAGCTTCGACAACGTGTTCGCCTCCGACGGTATCGAGGTGATCAAGACACCAGATCAAGCCCTCCACGCCGTCAGGTTGCCTGGGGAATTTCGGTGATCGACAGTGGGGAATTTCGGTGATCGGCAGCATCGCCTCCGGGATGCTTGAGGTCCCGTGCGGGTCATCGCCGCGGCGCACTCCTGACGCGCACGGACAAGACCCTCGGTCTCGATAAGGACGAGCCCGAATCGCCTTTGGCGTCGATGAAGGCGAGGGCTACTGTCTTATCTCAGGTTCCAGGGCGGCGAGCTGTCGCTGGCGGCCGCCTGCCCGAGGGCACGGTAGACGTCAGAATTTCTCCTCGTTGCAAGGCTGTTGAGTGGGTGGCACCGGTGCCGAAGGTGTCAACTGGACCGGCGCTGCTCACCGCCACCCACGGAAAGCAACGTCTAGTGAGCGGGCGTAGGCAAAAGCTCGGCCTGGAGGTGCATCATCACGCCATCAGTCGCGGTCACCACGCCCGAGAGCGAGCTGATTGCCCCAACAGGGGAGCACACGAGAGCATATGTGCCACTAGGCAAGAGCGGCGGCTGCCCCCGCTCAGGGACAAACGTCACCGTATAGGAGTCCTGTGGCGGCGGGGTTAAGACCGGCGGGTGGGGCTCCGCTAGAGCTGGCGGCGAAATCTGCACAGTGAGAACCTCGGTACCGCCCGCGAGCTGCTTATAGGTCATTACACCGGCAAAGCTTGCGGGTGCCTTCGCGTCAGGTGGGGAGACGCGCGCTGGGCGGAAGCTCAGGGTGCCGACGCTCGTGGCCTCCGCGATTTCTCTTTCCAGCTCCGGCGTCACGGGACCGGGTTGCACAATGTACTTCGTAAGGTGGACCCCGAGACTGGGGATGTGTCCAGGGATCTTGGACTCCGCCTCTGCCCAGTTGAATAGGTCGTCTAACAGCACGTTCGTCATTTCTCGCTCCCAACCTCACGTGGAACCACCTGGGTTCCATACCATATTGTCCCCCCGATGTAAATGGCCCGCGATCAGCTTCTTCTGAACTGAGAGAGTGACCTCAATCTGACTGCGTCCGCCAAGTGCACCTCCGGCGGCAGAGGGGGCCCCATCATCGTGGCGAACGAGCGGAAGCTCCCTCGTCCGCGAGCGTCGTCGCTGCTTGACAGCGCCTCGTCGAGTTAGACGGCTTCGGCACCCGCAATGGTCAGGGCCTTGACAGACCGGTTGCCCCAACTCGCGCGATGCTCGTTGTTGGCGACGTAGACCCCGCCAAGCCGGAAGGGTTCCCACATGGGCGGCGGCGGTACCTCCGCTTGGTCGGCGGTCATCTGGGACCACCGTCGTCTGCGCGTTGGGTGTGCCCGACAGTTCGCGATCCCCTAGCAATTGACAGACCAGAAGACTAAATTTCCGTCAACCGAGGCCCCGACCAGCCACCGAGCGCCCCGGGCGTGCGAGTTGAGATGTATGCGCCTCGGAAGGCGCCACGATCCTCCGAAGTTTGGTCGCTCCCGACGCCCCTTCGAGTACCAACAGAGAGGGAGGAACCCGTCACTCCAAGGACGGTGCGGACATTCACTCTGAAACTGGCGAGCAATAGGAGGTCCAACTGTGGGACTAAGCCTGGCAGGATCGTACTGGCTCTCGGCGGGGTGCATCGTCGTCTTTTTCTTACTTCTCTTGGCTCTCTTTGCTTATCAGAACCACGGCAAACCGGCTGGAGTGACAAGCAAGCCCGCGCACCAGAAGCTCGGCAACCTGATAGTTGGACAGGACAACCGTGTCTCGACCTCGAAAGTCCAGTTCGCCCTCTGGACGGTTGCCCTCGCATGGGCGCTCCTCGTCATCGCCTTCCATCGATTTGAGCTCCCACCCGGTGACCTCGACCCCCGTTACCTCCTCCTGATCGGCTTCCCGGCCGGCGCCGCGGTGGGTGCCAAGGCGATCACCACGCAAAAGGTGGCGTCCGGAACAATCACAAAGCCCGATGCGGATGGGGCCAATATCGCCGACATAGTCACTAACGACTCGGGTGACCTCGACCTCGGCGACACCCAGTACTTCATGTTCAACCTCGTGGCGCTGACCGCCTTCTTTATCGCTTTCTTCCACAACCCGACCACCTTGCCGGCACTCTCGGACACCTTGGTCGGGCTCACATCTGGTTCCGCCGTCGCCTACGTCGCAAAGAAGGCCGCGACAGGCACGTCGGTCACGATCACTGCCGTGAGCCCGCAGAAGGGCAGGGCCGGTGGCCCCCTCTCCATATACGGCACCAACCTATGCGCCGGTCGAGTAACGACCGAGAATCCAACGGTGTCAGTGGACGGGGTTGATGCACCAGTTCAGAAGGCGACCGACTCCCTAGTCGTCGCCAAGGTCCCGAGCATTACCCCAGGCGCGAACGCGCTCACAGTGGAGGTCGTCACACCGTCGGGTCAGACCTTCACCTTGGTGAATGCCTTTACGAGCACGCAGGCCACGATCACTGCAGTTAGCCCACAGAGGGGTCCTGCCGGCACACTCCTCTCCATATACGGCACGAACCTGTGCGACGCTCGAGTATCGAACGAGAATCCAAAGGTGTCGGTGAACGGGTTAGATGCACCAGTTCAAGGCACGGCAACCGACTCCCTAGTCGTCGTCAAGGTCCCGAGCATTACCCCAGGACCGACCGCGCTCGCAGTGGAGGTCGTCACACCGTCGGGGCAGCCATTCACCTTGCCAAACGCCTTTACCGTGGATCACTGACCCCTGAGTCGTCCTGACCTCAATCGGACTCACGAGCAGTGAGTTGACTTTCCCAGGTCACCTGGGGTTGAAGAGAGCCAGGTCAACTTCGGGGCAACTCTTCGGACAGCCGCCAGAACGTGCCGGCCGGAGCGCCCCGTCTCGTGGACATAGCGTGAAGCAAGAAGGAGGATCACATGGCGACGAACTGTGCCGATGGGTGATAGACGAGAACACGACGTGTCAAAAGGTCGCCGCGGCAACGTTTCGTTCCTTTCGACAGCCAGGACCAGGAGCAATACCTGGGATTCAATCCCCGGCTCGCTATTGCCAACGACATCCCAATCTGGTCGCCGCAAGGTTTCCGGCCGCGCAGGTCATCTCTGATTAGGGGGGCACCGATGGCGCGCCGTACGTCGCTGACGTCACAGCTATACCGAGCCGCACGGCTCAGCAACAACGCCCGTCGAGTCCTCGTGGGTCGTGTCGCTCATGCCCGCCTCGCCTCCAAGCTTCGACCTCTTCCATCGGTGGACTATGAGCCACGCTTGAACAAGTCCAGGAGGCTCGTCCGATCCGTGCGCGATTCGTGCGCGAACGACCGGACTCGAATGGTCTCGAACGGTTGTCAGCGGTCCACTGATTTGACCTACAAGCAGGACTTTCGCGAAGACCACCTGGCCGCAAGAGGGGCCGATCTGCATTCGCAACGTGGAAGTCGGCGGTTCGAGTCCGCTCACCTCCACGGTGAGGTGTTACACCAGGAGGAGCGGGAGCGGCCGGAGTGGCCGGGGACCGGGCGGGAAGCGGGACAAGGAGGAGGGCGGCGGACCGGGCCGGCCTGACCGGGCTACGGGCCGGGACGGCGCGAGCGGTGGTAGGGCGGGAGGTGGTTAGCAGGATGGCCGACGGAAGGTCAAGCCGCGGGATGTCACTGGCCCTTCGTTGTTGAAATCACCGGAATGCCCACAGTGGTCAGGAAGGTCCGGCTGTCGGTCCACTCGACTTCCAGCGCCACGCATGCGGATGCCAGAGAGATACGAATCGGCCCGTGGTCGATCTTGTCCTCCGTCACAACCACGGACCGCTGGCCGATCGCGGTCAGCTGAAGAGCCAAGGCGACCACGTACGGATCTGCCTCGTCCTTCGTACTGGCCGCATCCACCACATCGCCCGCTTCTCTCATCACGCGTTGGATGAACTCAAACTCAACGTCGAGCGGATGTCTCAACCGACTCCGCATCGCGATTGCCCATGCACCCGGCACGTCCGGATGTGCGACCTCCGCCACCTCTATGATCACCTGGCGAGGCACAGCGATACGAGCCAGATCCACGAGGTTGCTCAACTGCGCGAACGCCTGCCACTGATCAGCGATGGCGACGAGCACCTTGAACTCTATGAGTGCCGAGGTGTCAAGCACCCAGACTGGCTCGTCGTCAGCCTGCAGCAGTAGGGACAATTATCCGCAGGTCATCGACCTGCCCGGTCGTGAGATTGAGATAGTCGCAGAGGTCGGCCTGCGTGATTCTGCCGCTCTCTTTGGCCGCGATAAGAATCTCTGGTGCTCGGTACCCAAGCTGTCCGAGTCTTTTCTCTACTCTCGGTTGCCCACCGCCTCCACCGCCACTGGAGCTCCAGTCGTATTGCGAGAGTCTCACTTCCAGCGCTTCGTAAAAGCGCTGAGGCGCCAGCCGAAGCTCCTGCAGGCGCAGACTCGTAGCACGGGTGCTGACCTTGAATCGATTCGCGATTCTGCGCGCCGTCTCGATGTCATCCGTAGGCGTAGCGTCGGTCACACCCATGCGGGCAGCCACTTCTCGCACCGTGTCTGCTGGCAACAACAGCTCTGCAGCAAAGCGCTCACACCAGCGCTCGACCTCCGGTTGCGAGTCGTTCGGCACGACGAACCTCAAGCACGCGGCATCAGTGCGGGTGACCATGTGACCGAGCTCGTGGAAGAGAGTGAATATGCGAGCGGTGACGTGATATGCCGTGTTCACAGCCACTATCGGCGCCCTATCGTCCCAAGCAGAGAACCCTCTAATGCCAGACTTTCCAAGCTGGAGTTGGAATACGAGCACCGAGCGACTCTCCACGGCTGTGCGCCATGCCCGAAGCGCCTCGCTCGCGTCTCGCCAGGCGAGCTGCCGGGCCAGGTTTACGTCAAGAAATCTGCGCACCTCTGCTGCCGCTTGTTCACTGTCGCGGGCTAGTGAGCTCCGCGGAAGAAGGACGGGTGACCTCTCCTCCTCGCGTAGCACCCAGGAGGCCATCTGCTGAATCCGTCTCGCCCATCGGATTTGGCGAACCTCGTCCTGTGAAAGCGCATGGCCGGCGAGGCCCGGAGCGCTTCTCAATGAGGTCGGAAGCCCGGACAGTAGTGGTGGCGCTGAGAGGAAGAAGAGTGCGCTCGGGCGGCGAAGTGTGCCGACGAGCTGCGTGAACTGACCGCTGCTCGGCAGGGCGTCACCTGACTCCCACGCGGCGACAGTTGTCGCCTCAACTCCTGTCGCGGCAGCGAGGTCGGCAACAGTGAGACCAGCTTCATCGCGCGCCCAGGCAAGGACCGTGCCGGTGATCGGAACTTGCCGACTCGTCATCGCGTCCTCGCCTCCTCCCTAATACCCCGACCGTACTGAAGAGGTGTATCGCCTCGCTTGTGTGTACAACTACTCAACCATTGACGCAAACCGCCCGCTCACCACTGGCTGGCTATGCCCGGACGACCGCAGAAGGGACAGGGAGCCGTGGCAACGGTGACGCCAGGATCCAACGGGCGCGACAGGTTCGCCTCATGTCCGCAGGACCACCGCGTCATGGCTCCCATCGTGAGCTGGTAGTCAGGTTCCGAAGGAGCCGCCACCTTACGTGGGGCGTAAACGTACGGGTTCCACGGCGGTCGGGTGCGACCGATCCGATCTGCTGCCTTCGTGAACGGCGTCGGAGCCTCGTTACGACGGAGCCAGATGACGCCTGCGATGACGATGATCACGACGAATCCGATGACGGCGAGCACGGTGGCTCCCGAGTAAGGGCTCGCCTCGTCTTCGTCGTTCACGGCTTTCCAGCGAGAAGGAGCAACCAGGGTTCGCTCCGTGCCACCACTGCTCGTTCCGCTACGTATTTGCGCCGGCACGTAGACGACAGTGCGGCAGGCTCCGCAGCGAGTCCGTGCAGAGCTGGCGCTGCTCCACCACGAATGTCCGCAGTTTCCGCAAGTCAGTTCACCTGGCACGGTCGGAGGATAGAGCTAAAGGTTGCGACGAGGTAACTACCTGCCTCGTTGGTCCGCGAAGCAAGCCCACAGCAGCAAGGGCGGACCCCGCACGTCTCGGCTTGGGGAGCGCTGGCGAAACTAGCCAGAGCCGCGCTTCGTGCCGCCGTATAGTTCTGCCTGGTGACCGATAGAACCGAGAGCATCCTGGAGTCGGTTGCGGAGCGGGTTTCGCGAACCGAGTGTCCCTTCTGCGGGGCTGACGATTGGATTGGTCCACGTTTAGTCGCGGTTCCGACCACTGAGATCGGCGTGTATCAACGTGACCGAACGGAGATGACCGACCTCGCCGTAGCAATCTGGATATGCGCGGGCTGCGGCTTCATTCGGGGCCACAGCATCGCTCCCGGCTTGTTCGAATGATGCTGAGAGTCTCCAAGTCACAGGGCGTGGCGCCGCACTGACCACTACGGGACCCACGATGAGTTGCGTCGCCAACCCCGCGCCCTAGGGCGTTCCGCCGTACGACGCGCATGATTCCGCCTCGGTGCCAGCGACCGCCGAGTTTCGCGGTCAGGCCGTCCGCGTTCAGTCCGTCCGCGATGGCTTGGAACGTGGCTCCCTCGGCACGCTCGACTCTGATGCGAGCGACGATCTTCTGTTCACTTGCTAGCGGCACATACTCGTGGCGGACCGCCGAGTAACCGAAGCGCGGAATGCCGCCGGTGTACCCTCCTCGCTCGGCCTTCAACTTCCGACCGGCGGCCATCCGAGCCTTCAGGAGGGTCTTCTCGTACTGCGAGAGCGCTCCGAGGACCTGTCGGATCAGGATACGGGTGGGTTCGTTGCTGTCCACGTCCGGCTCACTCACGCTTATCACCGAGCCTCCGCCAAGGCGCAGCCGCTCGACGACCGTCTCTTGCAAGAGAAGGTCCCGAGCAAGACGGTCAAGGCGGAAGAGCACGAGCACGGTGGCTTCGTGGTTCTCGATGCGGCTGAGTGCCTCCGCAAGTCCAGGGCGACCCTGCAAGCCACTGACCCCACTGATGCCCTCGTCGCCGAGGATTTCGAGCAGCACAAGACGGTGAGCGCGGCAGTACTCTCGGATGCCGCGACGCTGGATGTTCAGCCCCTGGCCCCGTTCGGCTTGGTCTGTCGTGCTCACGCGTACATACCCGAGCGCATGCACCCGTCCGTCACTGGTCGCCATGTCCCCTCCTTTGAACAGCAAGAACCCGCTTTGCAGACCGTAGGGGGTGGAGAGCGCTTCCGCCCGGTAGGGTCGGCTGGTCCTCATGCGGCCGACTCCTCAACAGAGAGTCCTGTGACCTTGGCCTGATCGCCGCGCTCGCGAGGAGCGAGGAACGGGTCGAGCCGGTCGCGAAGCTGCGGACCTGTGAGTCCTTCCTGGACCGCAAGGAGCCCCTCGATGACGAGCTCCTTGCGACGCACCTCGTCGTCCGAGAGGCGCTTCAGCTTGTTCGATATCGGGATCCAGAAGATGTTCGCGGTCATGACGCCCCAAAGCGTGGCCGTGAAGGCGCTCGCGATCGCGGGACCGAGCGCGGCTGGCGAGGACAGCTCACCGAGCACCCGGACGAGGCCGATGACGGTCCCGAGTATCCCGATGGTCGGGGCGAAGCCGCCCATGTCCTGGAAGAACTTGATGCCGACTCGGTGGCGGGTGCGCATGCCGACGATCTCGGCGTCGAGGACGTTGCGGACGCGTTCGGGGTCCGACGTCGAAGCGATGAGTTCGACGCCGTTGCGCACGAACGGATCGATCTTCGCCTCCGGGAGGCCCTTCTCGAGGGCCAGCAGGCCCATCGTTCGTGCCTCCCTGGAGGCCGTCATCAGGTGCTGGGCGAAGTCACTGGTGTGCCAGGTCACCTTGTTCTTTATGGCGGCCCGGAACGCGCCACGAACCGGTTTGAGGTCGTGCTTGTTCACCCCTGCCATCGAGACACCGATCGTGCCGCCGAGAACGAGGATCATCGATGGGATACTGACAATCGTCATCGGCTTGCCGTGATCCATGATCATCGCCATGAAGATCGAGCCAAGCGCGACGACGATGCCAACGGGAGTCACTCGTCATCGCCTCCCGTTGGCACAACTCGAAGCACTGTCCCCGGTGGTTCGCCGGGGACCCTCCATTCCTTCTCCAGCATCGCGAAGGCGAGCGCGGTGACGCGCGCCATCGCGTCGACGATCTGATCGATGACGACATCCGGAGGTTCCTCGAGGACGAGATGAGCTCCGCCGCCGAAACAAGCGTTCGAGTCGCGTCCGGGCGAGACAGGGTTGAGCTCAACGCGCTCGATGCGGTCGATGTTCAGAGCGGTCGTCGTCCCGCCCTTCTTGGTGACCGGGGTCACGCGTCTCCCTCCAGAGCGCGCGGCTCACCGACGTCTGAGAAGACGTCACACCACAGCGCAGTCAAAAGGGAGACTGTCGGCACGCCACCGCCCTCCGAGGTACTAACGGCACGAAGCCGTCGTCGCTTGCTGGGCGCGCGTCCCGAAAGACAGAGCGTCTAGTCCTCAGCGATACTTCGCCTATTCGGTGACTCGTCGAACGAGCCGATATGACGCAACGGAAATCCTCTTGACGAGGAGGGTTTGATGCGGCGCAAGGTGTTAGGCATCGTGACCGGCACCGAAGGTCTCGTCGCCGTGACCATCGTCGGAGCCCTCCTTGCAGGAACTGGCGCCTACGCCGCGACCATGTGGACAACTGCTGGCTCAAGTACGGCACAAACCCAGTCAGTGACGGTATCCAACCTGGTCATCAGCGCGGTTGTCTCACCTGTCGCAACAAACGTCTTGTACCCCGGCGAAAACAGTGATGTCGGTGTCACGATCTACAACCCGAACCCATATCCCGTCACAGTCACAGCCGTGAACCTGCCGACAGACGCAACCTATGCAAGCGGGTACACGACGAGCTCCTTCACGACGACGAAGGCAGGCTGCCTGTCCGCCACTCCGAGCCATGTTGCCTGGAACTACTCGACCTCCACGAGCGACAGCTCGCACACTCTCGCGAACGCACTTGCCGTGGCCGCGAGCGGCCAGGTCAACAACCCCCTGATTGTGACCTTCATCGACGCCGCCAGCATGACGGCAGCGTCACCAGCCGCTTGTGAGGACACCTACTTCTCGATGCCGGCAATGACGGGTGTTGTCGCAACGAATGGCGCGGCAACCATCACGACGAGCCCGACGATTGACAGCTGGTCCAGTTGAGGGCACACCCTGCCGATGATGAGGTAGCAGATTTGCACATGAAAGGCGTGCCCCGAGACTTTCTTGTCAACGAGACCTTCGACTAACGAGGATGCGCCGTCGCTCGGAACTGTGTGCGGCCCCGTGGTCGGCTGCTTGCCGCGTGGGCACTCTGGCACTCTCTTATCCGAGGGCGGGGGCTCCGTTCCTGAGACCGGAGAGCCGGCTTCTGGTAGAGACGAACTGGACGACAACCCGACCCAGTTCAGGGAAATACAAGTGGAGACGAACCGCCTACGCGTCGAGCTTCGAGACGCTCTCGGCCAGGTCGAGTACTGGCGCACCCTGGCCGAGTACCGAAAGACGATGCTTGACGAACAGCGGGATCAGCGCAGACAGTCGCGATACTTCCTTGGCGGGCCGCCCAGCTGAACGAGCACCTCGGAGCTGGCGTCGGATCACCTGGGCCACCCGACAGCGATGTCACGCCCCGTTCGCCGCTGTGCAGCCCGTTGCCATGTGGTGAGTACCCACCCACCCCCTTCGCTGCCACGTAGACGAACGTGGGCGCCTGTCTGTCGAACCCGTACGGCAACACGCCAGGCGGTCGCTGACTGGCGTGTCAGGGGCTCCGACCAGATTTCTGCGGTCTCTTGCCCTTCTCTGTCACCACCCGGACGTCGTCAACCGGTCGTGCCTCCGGCAGCACTCGCTTGCCACGGCCAGCGCGTGACCTCGACATCCGGGCTCTTCTCGACTGCTTTGCGATAGGAAGGTCCCGGCGAGCACTAAGTTAGAAGCGATGATCGTCAGAAGGTGATGTGATGGCGCGATTCCTAAAAGTGCGGCCGTTTCACGCCTCCCTGCTAGCCGCGGTCACCCTCCTCGGGGCTCTCGTGCCGGCGCCCACGGCCAACGCTTCAGGCCCTCAGTGCTACCTGGTGACTTATCGCGCTGAGGTTGTCTTCGTCGAGCTTACGGCCTCAAATGGCAGGGTCGTCGGCGTGCTGTACGACGACACGTTAGCCGGTGCCTTACCGTCGCTCTACGTGAACTCTGAGAGCACCGACTTCGTGGGTAGAGATAGCTCCGGACAGCTGACACTCTTCTTTGGTGGGAGTTCGTCGGCGGTGTTTGGCTCAATCAATGCGGACTCGCTGTCGTTGCAGATGCCAGAGAGCGATGGCTCACTGGGTACGGTCAAACTTTCGAAGAGCTCTGTTGAGGCATACGATGAGATTCTCGCCAAGTGGCACCAAGAGATATCTGCGGCTAATGCTGCTGCGGCCGCTGCCGCTAAGAAATCTGCACACCTTCTAAACCAACTAAATGCCGCCATCGACAAGGTGGAAAGCGACCTCTCCGTAATAACCAGCCCAGGAACGCTAGGTACTGATGAGGGGATTCTTGGCACCGACGTCGGCGTGGTGGATACCGACCTCGGTGTGGTCGAAACCGACAACCAAGTGTTCGCTGTTGATATCGCGTCAGGCTCGAGTCCCTGTGGTGACATCATGAGTGCTTACGGCGACGCGCACACCGCTTACACCGACGGAGAGTCGATGGTGTCGGATGCTAAGTCAGGCGTGGGAGGTGACCTCCGAGACGAGCGGGGCGCCATGGCCGCTGCTCCTGGTGACTGGGCGGCCTATTGGCGAGCACAGGAGGCGCTGCCAACTTACCGTCCCACCCAGCCGATCCCTCGTCTGAAGACTGCGCTTACTGCCGGACGGAGAGTCACCAACGGCGCAGTGTCTCAAGTGAACTCGGACATCAAGCAAGTGAACAGGTACGTCGCACAGGCATACGCGATCGTCAATGCTGCAAACACGTCACATCACTGCGGGGCATTGGAGAAGACACCAAGAATCGGATACGTGACAGCTCAGTCGCTGATGTCCGCGTAAGCTGACACGCGGGGACCCGAAGATCTCGCGGCCGTGGTCCGAGGTTTCTGCGTTTTTCAAACGCGGGCCGGCCCGGTGCGTCGGTTCTCGGCGTTCGTGACCGCTCAGTCCTGTAGCTCCGCGGACGCTAGGGCGACATGGTCGGCGCCCACCAGCTCGGCGAGCGCCGACCAGTGCGACGGATGCGGCACTCTCTTCCCTCTCCGGTAGTCGGACGCGGCTGCCTTGGTCACTCCGGCTGCTTGCATGATCTGCCGGAGCGGAATCTCCTTCAGCCTCGGCGTGATCGTCTCGAGGAAGTCGTCCCGGTCGATTACCGCGTCAGGATGCGCTGCTCTCCAAGCCTGTTGGGCCGACCGCGCAACGGATATCGCCTGCCCACGGCGGCGACGGACGTCGCGGGTCTGATTCGGAGTCGATTCCGAGCAGGCCGCGCAGCGAAGATGTCGGCTCCTCGCCAGGGGACCGCCGCAGTCGACGCACGTGGCGAGCACCGTCGCTGCCGTCCCAGTCGCCACACGTTGCGCCTGTCGGCGCGGATCGGTCGACTGTCGTGAGATTGTCCCAGCCACCTGCTTTCGTGCCCGGACACGGGCTTGTGCGGCCCTGTGGTTGCGACCTGTGAGTGGCGTACGTGCCTGCCACTTTCCGGCAACGGCCCGACCGAGCAGGTGGGCCAGCTGTTCGGCGTAGGGAGCAACCGCCCGCGCCCACATCGGCATCGTCGCCGCCAAGAGCTGGACGAGATCCGGAGCGATTCGGATCGAGCCGTCCGAGCGTTCCACGAAGTCACGACGCGAGAAAGTGCGCTCTGCGACGAGCTCAAGCACGAAGCGCTCGATCTCGGGTCTGACCGGTTCGAGGAGATCGAGGGCCAGATTGTCCCTCCGAGGCTCGTCCGCGTGCACGAAGCCCAGCGCGGGATGGAGCCCGACCGCCTCACACGCAAGCCGAGCCTCGACCGCAGCGAGCGAGTACATGAGGTTCAGCACCGCGTTGAGCGGTCTCTCGGCCTTGCGGTTGGAGGTGCCCTTCGTGAGTAGACTTCGCCGGCCGTCAAAGACCGGCCAGTGGGTCGGCACTCTGCGAACGTCACCGGTTGTGAATCGCAGCGTCGTAGCCGGGTGCTCGCACCAGGCGTCGAAGTAGCACGCCGCCGCCGAGGCTTCGAGTTGGCGAGCCTCGGTGACATCGCTGGCGGCGTCGAGACCCTCTGCAAGCCCCAGGATCGTCTCGGTCAAGTCCGGTCGCCCAAGGATGTGCTTCACGACGCCGGCCTGCCCGCGGAGCTTGGCCCCGAGCAGGATCGTCGCAGCTTCGACGTCGAGGCCATCCGGTGGTGCCGCTTGTCGGCGGAGAAGTCGAGGGTCGCAGGCTCCTGCAGTAGGAGCGAGCAGCACCTTGGCGTCGTCGTCGACGACCAGCACCGATACGTCGGCCTCGGAACACCAGCGGATCGCCCCAAGAGTGATGGCACCCGATTCGGCGCCGACGATTAGCCGCGAGAGTCGGGCGGTCGCCCGGTTCCAGCTCCGCTCCCGTCGGTACCAACCCTCGCCGTCGCGGGCGCGGAGGTGGCCGGAGAAGACGTCCACGCGGGCGCCATGGCCCAGCACGACTGCGACCGATGGTCCGGCGGGATCGGCTGAGAACCCGGCCTCTAGGCCGGACAGGACGTCATCGATGTCCCTCGTTGAAAGGGGCGGCCCTTCGCGAACGACTTCGACTGAGTGGACCGAAGTGACGCGGGTAACGTCGGACTTGGCCATGGAGCTAGTACCTCCTGGTCCAGCCCCCGGGGTGTTCGTAGCATCGCCGGGGGCACCTATGTGATGGCCCAATCCTACGCCTGATCGGGACGGATCGGAGCCAAATACGCCCAGATCAGCGCCTTGGACGAGCTCTTGCCCGAGCTGCCGGCGACTGTGCCCGGACACCGCCCGGCTCCGATGGGACGGCGGCGGGCGCGGCTCCGAGACGAACCTCAATCTCGCCGTTGACGATGGCTTGAAGGATCTTGCGGAGGAGAGTCGAGGTCTTGACTGGCTCGGTGGCACTGCACCGGCGGCAAAGAAGTGTCGAGCGGTACACCTCTCCGGCCCATCCCAAGCCCAGGACGTTGCCCGAATCACAGTCCGGCGGAATCGGTTCGTGGAAGGTCGCGGATGGTCCGAGCTGGAAATAGGGAAGGTCACGTCCCAAGATGGGGTTGTCGTTGGGATCGCCGAAGAACGACTCGTCAACATCGGGGTACACGCGGTCCACGCCGAAGATCCAGGGCGCCGCTCCACCGCTCGGAGGAAAGAGAGCGAGATCCCCGAAGCCGCCGGTCCGTCGGTTCGCCGGTTGCAGGTAGGGGGTCGCCGCCACGGCCACGCCATAGAACTCGTCGATCACGATGGCGCAGTAACCAGCCAAATGCCCACAGGTGCCGACGAGCCTGAGCGCCGGATGCGACTCGACGGCCTGGCAGGCCTTGACGACGTTGTCGAGCATCAACTCGCTCTGCTCTTCTGGCATGCGCTCGTGCCATCCGGGCAAGAAGCCTTGCCAGTCAGGCTCTTCGAGGGCTCGCAACGCCGCCTGGGCGGCCCTCCGTAGCTCTGCTGGGCTGGGTCGCCCCTGGCGACGATTCCCGGGCTCGGGCACGACAAGAGCCTACGCGGCACGGCCGACCAACTATGATTAGAGCAGTAGCCGTAGGGAAGATCGGTCGAGTTCCTTACGGGTTCCGCCTCGGAATAACCGAGGTCGACAGTCCTCGATCGGTGGGTGCCTCCCAGCGGCGGCGCCGAGGAGTTTTCAATGTCCTCGCGCTACGTCGCCGGATTAAGTCACGGACACCTGAACACCACCGACTGCGAGCTGACTCGCGGCCAGCATGCGCCAAGGGGGACGGCCCATGCCGTCGGCTGAGCGCTATGCACGCGAGAAGGCCCGAGCCGATAGGCGTGGGTCGAGCCCCTATCGCCAACGAGTAGCGCGAGGGGGCCAACTCGGCCTCACTCCCAGTCAGTCAGTCGGCAAACCGCGTCGTGACGAGCGACCGGCGAGTGCCGTCCTTTCTGAAGCCGCCTGGACCACCACCTTCTACGCCGCCGATCCTCCACGCGCCGTCACGGTCACGACCGACCGTCGAACGGCCCAGCGCGCCGGTCGGTACATGCAACTGACGAGGTCACTGCGGGAGGAACGGATCAGCCCGGAGACCTTCCGAGACCGCGTCCGGCGTCGGCCACGGATCGCCGGCTACCGGCTGCTCGATGACCCGCGTGCCGCCCTCGCCCTCGCGGAGACCACATCACGCGACGACCTCGTATTCGAGAGCGGCCGGTCCCGTCCCCGGCGGACTCGGAGAGCCGCGTGAGCTCCACCTCGTTGACGTCTCCGTTCGTGGGGCTCGCCGACGACGCGGCCACCATGACGTGTGCCTATTGCGGGGCGCCCGCGACAGATCGGGACCACCTGTCCGGTCGTCGGGCCAGCGACAACGCTCAGTACGACCCGGACCTCTGGGTGCCGTCGTGTCACCGTTGCAACGTGCTCGGCTACCAGGCCTGGGAAGCCAACGGTCTCACAATCGTGGAGGACCCGGCCGAGACCCGTGTTCGTCGCGTTGCTCTGAGCTCGCTGCGCGTCGCGGACAGCGGCCTTTGGATCCCCATGCCGCCACGGTTCTGCGTCGGGCTGGCTCGCCTCCTGGTCGAGACCGGCGACGAACTGAAAAGGCGAGCGAGCTCGCCATGACTCAGCCATCGCTCGTGCGGGCGAACTTCCGACACTGGCCTGGCAAGAAGCACTGGAGGGCACCGAGGGAGGCCCCGGTCGAACGGATCGGAGGTCGACTGTGCCTGACCATGTTCTCTCTGCCCGAACGCGGCCAGATACCCGAACGCTTCGGCCTCGGCGCTTTCATGGTGTCCACCGGCTCGGTCGTTCTCGACGGTGGACTCGTCTACGACGACTCCCTTGGCGAGCACGACCCTGAGGCCTTGGACGCTCTCATGGAGTGGGCGCGGTGCCATCCGGTAGAGACCGGGACCTCGTTTCGCGACCGACGAGTGCTCCCACTGTCGGAGTTCAACAAGACGGTGTTCGCCCGACGTGGCTACACCGGCCAGGGCTTTGTCGCGAGCGCCGACCTCGGACGGACCTTGGCACTCGGAGCTGACCATGTCGCTCCGGCCCGTCTCGACGGCTGGGCGGACGGGTTCGCGCTCGGGCTGCGCGGCCTCGGCGTGGTGACCTCCAAGCGAGGACGACCCGAATGGGTGCGCGACACGGGTTGCCCCATCGTCTACGTGCAAGCGGTGTCGGCCCACGGCACCCGCGCAGGCTTCGGCCGACCCCGCCCGAGTTTCGATAAGGACGGCAGGGACGCCGAGCGGCGGGGAGTCTGGGTGCCGAACGGCAACGGCAAGCTCACCCACTACAAGGGTCGCTTCCTCGAGCTGCTCGGTGCCAGTCACGGCCTGAGTGGCGTCGATTCCTCCGATCTCGACGATCATCTCCTCGCCTGGGACTTGGCCCCTCTCGAGCTTCCGTTCGCCGTTGACACCGATCCGGCCGGGGCAGCTTGTGTGACGAGCGCCGTCGACACCCTTCACCGGCTGACGCTGCTCCTTGCTAAGGAGGCGCGCGAGTGGGCGGGCGGCATCGACCTTCGCAGGATCCACTCGCCGGGCAGCGTGGCGAGCGAGGTCTTGGTGCGCATGGGTCTCACCGCCCCGCTTGGTCATTTCGAGCTCGACGACGACGAGCTCCAGTCCTGGATGTCCGGGCTCCATGGCGGCTGGGTCGCCGCGAACACCGATCACCTGGGCTCGCCGTTCCTTGCCGCCGATCTCGACATCCGTAGTGCCTATCCGACCGTTGCCGTCCTGCTCGGGTGGTGGGCGCATCTCTGCGCTGAGACCGTGGAGCGCCGGGACGTGACAGAGGACTTCGCGTGCTTTCTCGCCTCCCCGGATCTACCCGGAAGGATGCGCGACCCGGTGACCTGGCGGCATTGGGGGCTGGCACGGGTGGTGATCCGACCGCGGGGCGAGCCACTGCCAGTCGAGATCGAAGGCGATGACGGCGAGAGCCGACTGTCTGTCATCTCGACCGATGCCGACCGTTTCGGCGCCGCCTGGCCCGACGCGGTCCTCGGCACCCTGCTCGCCAAGAGACCTATTGAAGTGCTCGAAGCCATCCAGCTCGTCCCCGTCGGGCGACAGCGCGGTCTGCGGACTGTCCAGGTCCTCGGTAGCGAGCTCGACCCTCGTAACGACCCGGCGGTGATCCTCGGTCGACGCCGGCGGCAGGCGAATGATCAAGGCGAACCGCGACGCGCGGACGAATTGCGGTCAGTGATGAACGCCCTCGTATGGGGGAACCCGGCGCGATTTGACCCCATGACGGGTGGTGGTGAGCGCCCCGGTCCGTGGTGCTGGCCACCATTGGCGTCGACAGTTTCAGCTGGCTCGCGCTGTCTCCTGGCACTCGCCGAGATCGGAGTTGGACCAGCCGGCTACTTCGACACCGACGGTGCCATCGTCCCGCTCGAGCTCACCGGGGGTGGTGTCGATGTTGCCTGAAAAACTCACCGCTCTGAGGCACCTAGAGACCTGGCTGTCGGGCTTTGACCCACTTAACGCGTTCGGCGACGGTACGTGCCTGTGGGAGATCAAGGCCGTCGGCACGGCCGTCGTCTTCGGCCCCAAGCGATACGTCATTTGCGATGACGCAGGACAGGTCCTCGCGTTCACCGAGCACGTCATCGGCGCCTACGTGCCTCCGCCGGGGACGACCGGTCGCGACGAGGACGGGCAGCACCTCTGGGCGCGCCAGACAGTTCAGGTCCTGGCGCAGGCCCGGATCTCGGGACAATCGCTGACACCGACGTTTCCCTGGGAAGCCGATGTGCCGGACTTCCCGGCCCTCCGGCGCTACAGCCTCTCGGGTCCGGACGCGGTGTCGAACATGCCGCCCGCGCTTGGCCTCCGTGCCTTCTCACGGATCGTCCAAGGCATCGCCTACCTCAGCGACGTTCACGCAGTCGCCCCGGACCCCGGCGGGGATCTCGCCGACTGGCGGGATCTCGACTGGCACGACACGAGGACCGGCCAGCCGATCTCGGTGACAACTGATCCGGGCGAAATCGGGCCGGTGCTCCTTGACACCTTGCGAGCGCGGGCGGTGGCCTGGGCTCGGCCATCTCCACGTGACCTGCCGGAGTCCGTGCGTTTGGACACGCTCCTCTGCCGACTTGTAGGGAAGGGCGGAGGGGCCTTCCTCGACGGCAGTCCTCAGACCGTGCTCCGCGACGTCGATGCCGCCGAGGTCCTTTCGGCCGCTGCGAACCGACTGGACACGTCTGCGTTCGTCGAAGCGACCGGGATTGCACCTCGCACGGCGCGGCGCCTCGCGAGGGGTACTCGCCCGCGGCGTTCCACCGTGGACAGAGCCCTTCTCGGCCTCGCCGACAGTCTTGGTGGCGACGGGCTGCTCCAGCTTCTCGAACGCGCCGAAGCCAGACAAACCTGCCGGTGGCCCGGTTGTGACCTACCCGTCGAGTCGGGCGCAGTCTGGTGCCGCACTCACCGTCGGCGCTCTGGCGCCGACAGGGTCAAAGCACGTGAGCGAACAGACGCGGTGCCTCGCACCTGCGCCGCAACGGAGTGCGACCACCCGGCCCGTCCGCGGTCTTCCACATGCTCGGAGGCCTGCAAGCGAAGAGTGCTAAGGGCGTCCAAACGGGCTCAGCGACCCCTGGGCAAGCTGACGCTGGTTCCCGTACGGCCCGCTTCACCAAGAGCAGACGACGTGGAGGAGCTAGGCCGGCGCTCCGCCCGCTACCTCATCGAAGGCCGTACGACTGAGGACGAAGCCAGGTACGCTCTTGCGACACTCGATCGCCCTGTCATTGCCATAGCGGCGTTCGAAGCAGAGCTCGCCGAGCTGGTCACGGTGTCCAGATGAGCCGCTTGTCCCAGCGGCCGAGGGCGGAAGCCACATGCCTCCCGATCGCCATCAGCCCCTGGCAGGTGCTACCGGCGTTGTCCGACGAGGAGTTCGCCCTGCTCAAGGCTGACATCGCCGAACGCGGGATCGCCGTGCCGGTGGTCGTCGACGCCGACAGCGGGCTCGTCGTCGACGGCGCCCACCGGGTTCGAGCCTGGGAGGAGCTGAGGGCAGAAGGCACCAGGGTGCCCGACTACCCGCGAGAGGTGCGCCGGTTCGCCTCGGACGAGGAGCGCCTCTCGTTCTCCGTGGCAGCCAACTTGTTCCGCCGCCACCTCACTCGCACCCAGCGAGCCGATGTCGTGGCGAGGCTTCGGGAGATGGGCTGGTCACTGCGCCGGGTGTCGGACGCCCTCGGGGTACACCACGAGACGGTTCGGCGCGACCTCGAAGCTGTCGCAGAAGCGACACGTGACTCCTCGGAGTCGCCGACCGTAGTTGGACGAGATCAGAAGACCTACCCGGCCCGGCGACCGAGACCAGCTCCATCGATCGTGGTCCGTTCGGCGCGCGACGAGGCGCGGGCTCGGTCAGCGCTCGCCGCCCTTGGGGACGAGGCACCAGGGACAGATCTCCGCCGCGCAGAGGAAAAAGCTCGTCTTGCCGCCCTCGCCCGCAGACGCGCCGAGGACGTGCCCGCGAAGGTCGAGGGTCCCGGCTGGGAGATCCGGACCGGTGACTTCCGCGAGGTGCTCGCGGACATCCCCGACCAGTCCGTCGACGCCATCGTGACCGATCCGCCGTACAACGTCGAGGGCGTGCCGCTCTACTCAGACCTGTCTGAGTTCGCTGCCAGGGTGCTCAAGCCGGGACGCTTGTGCATCGCCTACTGCGGAAAGATGGCCCTTCCCGAGCACTTCGCGCGCCTTGGGGAGCACCTGGAGTACGTCTGGACCGGCGCGATCTTCCTGCCGGGACGGCACACGGTTTTCCACAGGAAGATGATCTTCGGACGGTGGCGCCCTGTGGCGTTCTTCTCGGCCGGTCCGTACGACATACGCACCACAATCGTGGACGCGCTTTGGGCCGAGGGCCGGGGTGAGAAATCGCCTGAAGACCACCCGTGGCAGCAGGCGGTGGCCCCGTTCGAGCGCCTCATCGAGATGGCGGGAAAACCCGGCGAACTGATCGTCGATCCCTTCTTAGGTTCCGGAACCACGGCTCTCGCCAGTCTCGGGTCGGGCAGACGTTTTCTCGGCTGTGACATTGATGCGGGAGCGGTGTCGCTCAGTCGCGAACGGCTCCAGCAAGCGGCACGACCCGACTTTCAGGCGGCGCACGCAGAGCGCCGAGACAAGTTACGCATAGGGTATGGCGATTCCGATCACGCGGGGCTCAGGTAATCGAGATCCAGCGCGCTCCCTGCCCAGTAGCGATCCAACGTGTACTCATCGGCGCAGACGACCTCTCCAACCACGTCAGCAATGACCCCGCATGGCTCGCACATTTCGGCCCAGGCGTCCACCAACTTTCCCCAGAGCCAAGCAACCTCGGCAGCGTCGTCACTTGACCGAATCCGCCCCGCGAGCTCGTTCGGCAGCCGCTTACTGGAATGGAACCAACTTTTCGTAGTCTCGGCTGGCTGTGGCGGGTTGTCGAAGGTTGTAAGCGCGCCAGCGTCAAGGATGAACACAAGCTGGACGGAAACGACCGCGGTAGCCCAGTCGGGGTCGGCGTGAGCGCGAATCTGACGCACTTCGCGGAGGAGCGCGCCTTCTGGCGAGTTCGGTTTACCGTTCTTTTCAAGGATTCTGGCGCGCAGCGGTTCAAGTGAATCCCGGAGATCATCCGGAAAGGCGAAGCGCTCTAGCTTTCGGACTATCGCGCGGGCGAACTCGCGGCGCTCGTCGTCGTCGCGGAGTCCATGCGAGTGATTGCACGTCGCAAGCAGACGCTTGGTGATCGTGGCGACGCGGTCCAGGTCCGCAAAGCCGTCCGCTCCGCTCGCCGGCACCCAGGCGTATTGAGGATGAGCGCCCCCCCGGCAACGCCGGGCGATATCGGCATCAAGGACGCGAACGAGCGGTGCTACCTGAACGAACGGGCGCTCGTGACTTGATCGTGCGACATCACAGGTTTGGGTAAGGAGGACGATCGCCTCGGGCTCTTGCTCCACGAAAGATAAGCGCTTGCTCTTGTGCTCCGGCACGTCGAAATAGACGAACCGCGGAAGAGCCACGATGTCGCCTTGTGCATAGGAGTCCATAGCAGCATCGATCGAGGAGGAGTCATCGGAACCAGAGTTCCGTGGCGGTGCAGGGGAAACCACGTCTTGTCGTCAGTCGAGTTCCCCGACCTCGACGATCGGGTCCGCAGCGACCCGTACGTCAGGCTCTGCTTCTAGAAGTTGTGCTGGCGTCAGGGAACGTCCGGAGATGCCGCGTGCCGACCGTACAAGCATCTCGAAAGCTGAAGGGCCATTCGGGGTTGGTGCGTGGAGGGCGCCTCGAGTCTCATCCGGGCTGCTTCGGTCGTACTGCTTGACCGCTTCCGCGAGACGTTGAAGTCGCATCGAGTGAGCGTGATTCACACGAGCACCGTTGGCCCACCCGTGAACCGCGCGACGGCTGACGCCCGCAACTTTCGCCAGTTCGTCCCAAGTCCATCCGCTGCGCGCCCGCAGATCCCTGATGGTTTCAGCCGATGGTGACACATGCTTTTCGGCCACCTGCCAAAAACCACCGCTCGCTGTGTCCAACCCGGAATATCGAATTACGACCTCCTTAAGGGCGGCTCCGGAACTAGTGGTCTCGGTGATCGGTCCGAGACATAACAGGCCTCCAAGGCACGCCACGGCGACCCGCTGGGGCAGTCCCCAGCTTGGCGCGCGCGCCGAAGTCGTGGCACTTTGGTCACGTTCCAGCAGATCCGTCATAACAGACCTCCGACCTCCTTCAAGAACTCTGGCGTTGTCGCCCACCGGAAGAATCTGTAAGCCCGTTCGGAGAACCGCCGCGCTAATGGGCTGATTGCGACTGGGTCGAAAGCACCCGTTCCCTGACTGAAGACGTCCAGATCGAGGATCCAGCTGCGAGCTTGCGCCGCAGGAATGGAAGGCTCGATCGTCATTCCACCAGGCAACACACCCCAGCGCGCTTGGAGATTGGCGTCGGGAAACTGATAAAGCGCCTGCGACAGCGAGTGCTGGAGAATGACGCCTGGCGGTGGCTCCAGCAGCGGTCCGCACAGAAGCGCCGGATTTACATATCGCGTTAGGGAGGACAATGCTTCGTCGCCCTCCATCCTGTCTACGTAACGCACTCCCAACCGATCGAACAGGATCGGCTCGTAGAGGTCTGCCACTGCCTTCACAATCTCATCGAAACGGTCGAAGAAGTCCGTACGACTGGAGTACTTGCTTGTCTCCAGGGCGACGAACGTGTCGGACGTCGTCACCCTCCAGATGTCGTCCTGATCGACCAGACGCCAGAGCGTCTCCGGGGAGTCTGACTGCGATGTCACTCCTGCACCACTCACGACCAGTGCGAAGCCTCTGTCCTCTCGTAAGATCGGATACCGATGTTTCAGGCGGGCCCGAAGCGGAGCAATGCCAGGATCACTCGTGATCTCTGGCATCTTTGGAAATCTGATCTGAGAGAGGACACGAACGAGGGGCGCGTCGGGTAGGTGCAGTTCCTCGATCGTGTCGTCTTCAAATGGGTCATCTATCAAGGTCACCATAGTCGACTTCACACTCTACTTCACACTTCAGCGTACAGAGTTTCAAGCCTGGCATGCCCGACCTGCTCCCTCCCGCCAGCGGCCACGGCGGGCGAAGAGAGCCGACCGGGGCGGCCGGCAGGAGGGGACAACTAAACTTGGGCTCATGGGACATACGGTCGTTCGAGGGTTCGGCATCTCGGCAGCGCGCTGCTCTTGCGGTGCCGCCCTCACCGTCGTTTTTCGAGACGCTCATAAGCGGATCTGGAGCAAGTGTCCGAAGGACCCCGTCGATCCGCTTCTGGCTTTCCGGTTGCTCACCGATCAAAGCGAGGCGGGCTACCTGGAGCTAACGAAGCATTGGGGTCTGCCACATGGTCCAGCTGTTACCGCTGAGCTCGTCAACTCTGGCATGCCACTCGTGGCGTCCGGCGTCTAACTCCCCACAACTGGCCGAGCGCCTGGGCTAGACCCGCCGACCGCAGTCAAAGAGACTCTCGGCTATAGCTCCCCTCACAGGCGTCGGGCAAGAGTGGCCGAGAACCGGGGGAGGCAGTACAGCTGGGCGACCCATTACCATGGTTCCGATCAACGGATGACGAGTCTCTTCGAACACTATCCGGACCGGCCCAGGTCGGCACCCTGCCAAAGTGCGTTCATCATCCTGTGCAACGCGCACGACACAACGACTTCCTTTCTGGACATCTTCAACTCCGTGCGAGCTACTCGGGGAGCTAGAGGGGCGCCAACAGACGAAGAGCAGGATCTGCTTCGCGCTTGCCTCGTCTTTGCAGGTGCGGCTCTCGATTCCATGGCAAAGCAACTGGTTCGCGACGCGCTTCCGACGGTCATCGATGGAGTGCCGGGGGCACAGGCCATGCTGAAGCAACATGTTGAACGGCACATTCTCCGGGGGTTACCTGCCACGGGGATTGAGTTGCTCGCGGAAGTTCTCGTCGATCCCCAGCCGCGCCATCTCCTTATAGCGAAGTTGGTCGAGGATCTCACATCTGGGAGTCTGCAATCGGGGGAAGAGGTAATGAGAATCGGTTCATACTTCGACATTCCTTCCTCGAAGCTTGTTTCAGATCCGCCCCTGCTCCAGAAGATCTTCAATGCGCGAAACCAGATCGTTCACGAGATGGATGTGGACTTCAGTCAAGTGAACCGGAACCGTCGCTCAAGAAGTCGCACAACCATCATTCAATTTACGAATGAGCTGTTTAGGGTTGCAGAAGCGCTACTTGGTGAAGTCGACTCGAGGGCTCTAAGCGGATGACAGTCGAACACCTCTTCAACAGCTCTGGCGCGTGGATCGCATATCGTGTCGACCAGACATGGGTTTGGAGCAGCGATGGTAAGTGGATCGGCTGGTGCCCGTGGCCTGATGATCCTGGCTGTGTCGTCACGGTGCAGGGCAAGTATCTCGGACACATAGTTGGCGACCGTCTTCTACGCAAGTCCTTTGAGCCATATCGGGGCTATCCCGGTTATCCCGGTCATCCCGGTCATCCCGGTTATCCCGGTTATCCGGGCTTTGCCGGATACGCGAGGCCCCCGCTCGGGATGAGCGATGTCCCAAATGCATTCCTCCAAGGGGACTAGCAGGATTCGTTCGTGGGCAACATCTCACTCAAGCGGAGGATTCCGTCGGCCATCCTGCTAACCACCTCCCGCCCTACCACCGCTCGCGCCGTCCCGGCCCGTAGCCCGGTCAGGCCGGCCCGGTCCGCCGCCCTCCTCCTTGTCCCGCTTCCCGCCCGGTCCCCGGCCACTCCGGCCGCTCCCGCTCCTCCTGGTGTCACGGTGAGGTGTTGGGAGAGAGGGAGAACGGGACCAAAACGGGACAAAGACCGGGGACACGGCCGCGGGGAAGGCCGCGGCGGGCGAGACGCAGGGGGCCGCACGGGGCAGCAGGGAACACACGACACCCACCCACCCAGGGCCGCGAGACGGAGGCAGCGGGAGGGGAACAGCGACGGGAGACCGACGGGGAGGGGGCAAAGGGCGCAGAGCGCGGCACAGGCACCCACGTTCGCCCACGTGGCGGCGTAGGGGCGGGGTGGGAGGTCGGGAAAGAGGGGGTGCCGCGGACGGCCTGGGAGGGCACGCGCTCCCACCCAGAAATCGACGAGAGGACGGAGAGGAACGGGCAGAGTTTGGGAGCCGAAGGGCGAATAGGGATGGACGGAAACAGAACGACTACCTTCCAGACAGGGCCCGCTGGGCTCGATCCACCTCGCGTCGCATTCTGGAGAGTGCAGCCGCAAGCTCCTCAGGGCACCCCCTGTTCGACAGAAGGCCATCGATGAACTCTCTCGCGCCGACTAGCCGAGCCGCTTCCCATGTTGACAACTTGACGCCTTCTAAGAACTTCACCGCAGATTCTGTAGCTACCTTGATAGACCCGCGTGGAAGCTGAGACGCCTCATCGGCCAAGGCGCGGCAAATAGACGCCCTACCAGTCTCGCCGTTGTCGTACTTGTGTTCGAAACCCCAAACCAGCGCCAGGTTCACCACCTCCACATATTCGTCAGGATCAATGTGTGATGCCACGCGAACAAGCTCGCTAATTAGCGACGCACAAGGCTGTTCAAGCCTTGGATCCTGTGACTCGGCCAAGTCCGCGGTCTTGGTAATGACCAAGAGCCTCTGTCCCAGTGGATGCTCTGCAAACTCACCGGCGTCCATCGCTCGCAGTGCCTTACCCAAATCTGCAAGGGTTCCACTTTGGAGAACGCTCGATAGTGCGAGTCTCGTCACAAGAGCTGCGTTGAGCTCGCTTGCGAATAACGCGGCTGTCTCAACTCGAAACGCCTTCTCGACAAGGCACCCTTTAATAAGGCCGTCCACAGCTACGGGAATGCTCTCGTCTGTCCCCGAAAGTGGCTGATAATCTCCCAGACGCGGCGGGGCACCCGATAGCGATTCGTATAAGCAAAGGCCAAGATTATAGATGTCAGTGCGATAATCGATCTGCTCTCCGGCGATCTGTTCAGGTGACATATAGCCGGGTGTCCCGATCGCGTAGCCTGATCGCGTCAAGCGCCTCGCCTCATCTGCGCTCAAGGCGATGCCCCAGTCAACTAGGCATATGCTCTCACCGTTTGATCGGACGATGATATTCGCTGGCTTTACGTCTCTGTGGACAATGCCAAGATCATGCGAATGGGCCAGCGCCGATGACAGCTGCGCGAACCACAGCTTCGTTCGCTCGATTGGGACGGGTCCGTTGTCTTCGATCCATCCATTAAGTGTTTGGCCGTCGATATATTCGAAGATGATTTGGAAGAGAGGCGGAGATCCTGTGGGTTCGAAGGCGATATCGTAGATCGCGGGAATGTTCGGATGAGACAATTTCGCGAGAGTTCGCGCCTCTTGAAGGAAGCGTTCCTGTTGCGTGCCTTCGAGAGCAAGTACTGGATCAAGAATCTTTATTGCCAGTTCACGTTGAAGCCACGTGTCGGTTGCCCTGACGACGCGGCCAAATCCTCCGCTTTCCCCAGAATTGACGAGCCTATATCGCTCAGGCAGTCTCATATTCTCGCCTCATCTCATAGAGCCAGGTGCGGCCCGACCTGGCTTCAACAACACGCTAGACGATACGTCTTCCTTGTGAGTGTTCGAATTCGCGATGAGACGCCCGTCTTCGTCGTGGCAAGGTAGCCAGTTCTTGCCGCTGAAGGATGACCTCGGGGCAAGGATCGCGGTTAGCTGAACGGTCGAATCGGCGAGCCCCTGGCGAACCCGATCACTTGCCAGTCATCAGTCGGGGTTTGGGGGTCGGGTTCGGCGGCGCTTCGTACCGGTGGTACCAGTTGAACGTCGGCCGGGCCAGGGCTCCTGGGCGGCTAGGCCCGGCCGGCGGGATCAGCGCCGGCGGTGGCGGGAAGAATCCGCCCATGCTCGACAGCTGGGAAGTTGCAGACCTCAGCACGCTGAGTCTCGGGGGTGCAGCGTCTCGGGGCGTCCTTGACGCGACCGGTCGCGAACGGTCGAAACGTGACGGGTGGGAGGATGCTGTTTCCTGGTTCCTCGTGCACGGCGCTAGTGAGCTGCCGAGCGGACGATTTACCCTGCTATGGCCTGCTGCGATCTGCTCGATCTTGATGGCGCGCGCTCGATGCAGCGCAGTTGGCCTCCGAACACGGGCGCAGCGAGAGCCCCCGGTTGTAGCCGCTGCGCGTGCCATGCGTCATGGCTCCGATGCTATGCACCACCGTTGCGATTGCTGCGCAGGGCGGGTGGTGCACCGTATGAACCCGCAGGTCATCGTGGTAGTCATGGTGGTGTGCGTTCTGGCGTTGTCATGGTGGTGCATGAGGGTGGTGCACAAGGGTGCTGCAAGCAGCCGGAGTGCTCAGGTACTTCGGCTCGTAGGGGTAGAGAAGTGAGCAAGTAGGGAGAGAATGTCGCTCAGCAAGAGTGCTACGTGCTAGGCGGAGGTAACCAGTTCCCCGCCAGAGTGTCCAAGGTCTAAGCCATCGAGCACCTCGGCTAAGCCAGCGAGCAGCTGACCCGCAGCAGTTGGATTGCTATCTAGGATGCGGTCGAACAGGGCGATGAGGCACGGTGCCGTCGCGGCAGCCACGGTGACACGTTGCTCATCGGAGAAGTAAGGGATGTAGGACACGACGGCGCGGCCGAGGAGCGTGCCTGCGACGAGCTGTTGCACGGATGCCCCGACGAGCGCTTGGTCCGACGCGCGGTAGAGGCCCCCTTCGCTCATGGCGCTGGGAATCGCGAGGACCGGGGCATCTTCATCCGCCTTGCCCAACACTGCCATGATCGCCGTGTCGTCGTAGATGCCGTCTCCGATTCCAGCAGCAATCATGTTGGTGAGGTACGAGTGTGAGAGCTGTTCGGGGGTTTCGGGTTGGTCCGTGGCCCAGTAGGTGACAGGGTCGATCACTTTAAGTGCCACGCCGTTTTCCGGTCGGAACATGTCAACTATGAAGCTGACGATCCCTCTCAGTTGTCTCGGCAGCTTGTCCGACTCCATCCAGTTCACAGCCGCTTCGATCTCGGCGAGGCCCTCGTCACTTTGAGCGTCGACGAGGTCTGGCGTCGCAGCTTCGAGCTGAGCAGCGAGATCGGTGGCCCCTTTACATTGGGGGTGGAGTTCCCGGACGATGGCATCCCGCAGCCGTGCGCAACCGAAGCCTCGATAGGCGAGTGCGAACGCCGCCCGATCCGCTGCCTCGGGCCCGCCGCGGTAGGCCTCGACCAACACCTCAAAGTGTGCTGCGACTTGAGAATCGGATGACCCGTCGAGAGGCAGCAGTCCCTTCTGTGACAGTTTCTCTAGCCGACGGGTGGAGACCCTGATCGCCGCTTTGGACAAGAGGATCACGAGTTGCTGTGCCCTTTTCGAGTTGCGGTTCATGATTGCACCGTAGCAACGGGGTACCGACGTTATGCGGGCAAAAAGGGGTACGTCGCGGATGTACCTGGTTTCGCGCCGATTTTCGCAGAACCGGGTTGCTACGACTGGTGCATGGCCTCAAGGGCGGTCGAGAAGTCCAAGGTCGCATCTCGTCAGGTAGTGGTCTGGAGCATGCCACCAACCGCGGGTGCCCTGATTGGTCAGCCATCCTGGTCCGGCCTCGCCGCCCTTGTCGGCGCTGAGCGCCGCTCGGACGTCTGGGTCCTGCTCCTGCGCCGGGCGCTGTCCATTCCGACGTCAGCCCGAGAGAAGTCCCGATGAAGGAGCCGATGTCCCTGCCGGTCGACATCATCGATGAGATCGAACGCCGCGCCCGGCTCGAGGGCGTGGAGCCGGAGGCCGTTGCTTCCCGCTTGGTTGCCGAGGAACTACCCCGACTCGTAGCCGATCTGTTGTGGCCCAGTACGCGAAATGCCCCGGGGCAGGAGATGCCCCGGGGCGTCGACGATTTGATCTCACCCGTCTCGTCGGCACCGATCATACCGGTGCCGACGCCCGATCCAGGGCTCGGCACCGGTGCCTCCGCGTCGTAAGGTCGACCCGCTTCCTCGGGCTCTTCGCCGGCAAGCTGACCGACCTTCCGTCGCTCGCCGCCAACCGCCCGACGCGCTGATCGCTCAGGCACGCCGCGGGCTCATCACTCGGGGCAACACGCGACCGGGGACAAAGGGCCGGCAAGCGGCCGATGCGGCCATGTACCGCGCCCGAGTCGCCGACCGCGCCGAGGAAGAGACGGCAAGGGAGAGGCTTGGTGTCGTCAAGAGCACGCGCTCGATGCCGGCCATGCTCGACAGTCCGCCTCGCTGGGTCGACCTCGACAACCTGTCCCGTGCTGAGGCGCGCCGGGTTGCGCGCTTCAGTTCTCTCACAGGCCAGCTCGCCGAGGGCAAGCTTTCGCCAGCGGCGTTCCGTCGGCGCGTCTCATCGTGGCGCGCGTTCCGCGGTGAGCACTTTTTGAGTGACCCTGACGCGGCACTTGCGCTCCTCGAAGCTCGCCGTACCGGCGATGAGGAGCTCTTCTACTATCGGCGGACGCGCCGTCCATGACCAGTTCCACCGAAGTGCTCGGTCGGTTGGGTGAGGCGTTCGGTCTCGAAGTAGAGGGCATTGCTCGCCCGGAGGTCTTCGTGGCTGCGATCGACGTCGCACTCCTACATATGTCGCAAGACGAGATCGTCGCCATAGTTGTGGGAGGACCCGGACAAGCCGCAGGGGTGGGCTGGGGCGGCATCCTCTCCCGCCTGCGCCGGCTGCCGGCACGAGCCGCCGTTCGCGAGCCTGTCCTCGCCGAAACTGCTCGCGAACGTGTCAAGCGCCGTGTGGCGCTGCTCGCATCCCTCGTTGCTGCCGGGTTTCCACTTGACGCGGCGGAGGCCGAGGTGCGACTCGCGTTCGCCGATCCGATCGATGCGGCCGAGGCGTTGGCCGAGCTGCACCGCCTGGTCGACTTCGTGACAGGGGTGTTGGTGTGACCAGGGCCGAGCGCCACCGACCTGTCCGGCCTCACTTTTCACCACACGACCTCGACGCCGAGCAGGCGCTCCTCGGGGTATGCATGTTGTCCTCTGCGGCCGTCGCCGAGGCACGGGAGATCGTCACTCCCGATGACTTCTACAAACCGTCGCAGGCCCACGTCTTCACCGCGATCGGTCACCTTGACGACCGGGGGGATCCGATCGATCCAGTGACGGTGCACGCTGCTCTCGTGTCGCTCGGCCTTGCCGAAGAAGCGACAAGGGTCTCGGATCTTGTTGGATTCGTGGCCAATGCGCCGGCCACTAGTTCGACACGGAAATATGCCGAGATTGTGGCCGAGCTGGCTCGCAAACGTCGGCTCGCGGGCGCAGGCCAGGAGATCACCGAGGCCGCGCTCGATCCAACCCGGGATGCGGCCTCGGTCCTCAGTGAGGCCGAGGACCGACTCGTCGCCGCGGCCGGCGAGACGTCCGACGATAGGGGACCGGGATCTGTCGACGCCGTCGTCGATCTCGCTCTTGCCCGGGCGGATGTCGCAGAACTACGCGGCGGTGGCCTCTCCGGTTTGTCGACCGGCCACGTCGATCTTGACGAGCGGCTCGGTGGGATCGACCACAGCCGGCTTGTCGTTGTCGGCGCTCGTCCGTCGATGGGTAAGACCGCCTTCGGCCTAGGGATCGTGCTCGCGAACGCCAAGGCTGGGGTTCCAACTCTGTTCTGCTCGCTCGAGATGTCCCGCGACGAGATCGGAGCGCGGCTGCTCGCCATGGAGGCGGGAGTCTCGGTCGACGAGCAGCGCTCGGGTGGGCTCACCGAGGCTCAATGGACGCGCCTTTATGAGGCCCGAGACCGCCTGGCGACCTTCCCTCTCGTCGTCGACGACCGCAGCAGTCCGACCCTGTCCGAGATCCGCCTTGTCGCCAAGGCCATGCGGTCGAAGCAGGGACTCGGGCTCCTTGTTCTTGACTACCTCCAGCTCGTCGCCGGCAGGTCCGAGGACCGGCGCGAGATTCAGATCCGCGAGACGGCGGAAGGCTTGAAGGCGATCGCAAAGGACCTCGAATGTGTCGTCGTCGCCGCCGCACAGCTCAATCGAGGCGTCGAAGCACGTGAGGACAAGCGGCCGCTCCTCTCGGATCTCCGCGAGTCCGGGGGCATCGAGCAGGCTGCCGATGTCGTGATGTTCATCTATCGGGACGAGTACTACCACCCGGCCTCGGCTGGCGCCGGCACGGCCGAGATCCTCATCAGGAAGAACCGCTCAGGACCGACCGGCTCGGTCCGGCTGGCGTTCCTGCCGACCCTCGCCCGCTTCGCCGATCTGTCCTTCTCCTACCACGGGGGGCCATCGTGACCGCCCGGTGCCTTTTTTGTGGCCGGCTCGCTGCTGCTTGGCACCACGTCACAGGCCGCGCTGTGCCAGGGGCGCCTTACTTCGACCGATCGCTCGTCGTCCCTCTTTGTAGGCGGCACCACGCCCGCGAGCACGAGCTGCTGCGCCGCAACGACTTGGACTTCCTGCCGGTCGGTGCCGACCCGCTCGGACACCGACTGGCCAGGGTGCTCGACCTCATCGGTCGTTGTGCTGACCATGGGCGGCCATTCGTCCTCGAACCGTTCACTGCGTACGGGAACGCGGTAGCCGGCCTCCACGTGCTGCTGCTCGAAGCCGTCGGCACCCTGGCACCAGCCCGCGAAGAGACGACTGCATGAAGAGCACGGTGACCGGGAAGAACATGGTGTTGGTAGCGGGCGCCGACGGCTCCGTCAGCGTCGAGCCGAGCTGCCGACACCGCGAGGCCCGGGCGAAGTACCGCCGTGCTGCAAGGTCGAAGGACACCTCTGCCGACGCAGCTCGTTATGTCGTCAATCTCCGGGGCTGGCCCGGTCTCGAAGGATGGAAGGCGCCCGCACCGAGCATCGGCTACAGGGACCGGTTCGGTGAGCGCAACGCTTTGTACGTGTTCGCTGCCGCCGACGCGGGCGTCGTGCCGGAGACCTTCGGCCTCGGCGCGGCCATCCTCGCCGCCGGGCTCTCGACCGTCGCCGGAGCAATCCTCGTCCCCGACGACCTCGGAGAGCGGGACCCAGCCGGGCTCGAAGCGATCCGCGTCTGCGTGAATGCCAACCCGCTCCTGACCACTGGCGCCCCGGTGCCGTGGCAGGTCCTCACGCTCTCCCGTTTCTTCGACCCCCTGGCAACGATCGGCTGCGGGTATCTCTCCTTCTGGCCGAACGCCTACACGGGATCATGTTTCGTTGTCGGCGCCGACCTCGGACGGTTCCTCGGTCTCGTTGCAGAACACTCCGCTCCCCGGAAGGGGAAGTACACCGGCTCGTGGGACGTGTGGCTGCCTGGCTGCGGCACCCTGGGGCCAAAGGGCAACTGGCGTCGCGCGTCGCCGCACCGTCCTTGTCTTCGGCTCAAGTCCCGCCGGACCGGCTGGCAGGTCGAGTTTGGCCCGTGTGAGAAGGGCTTCGGCAAGTACCTAGACGGCCGCCTCTGGCGGGGTGCCTTCATCGACGAGCTTTCGCTTTCATACGCGCTCGACGCAGACCGGGGCGCTAGCTATGGCGAGCACCGGGTGAACCTTGGTCTCGCCCCGGACGAGCTACCGCTTCGGATCCCGGTGGACGGAACCGGCGCCGCGCAGGTCGCCGCGACCGTCCTGTCGATCTACGAGTTCGCGCTCGTGCTCGACGAGAAGGCAGCCGAGTGGTTCACGACGCCGCAGGAGCGGACCGAAGGCCGAGGTCGGCTCGACCTTGCCCGCACGAGTTCGTCCGGCGTGATCGCAAGCAAGGTCCTGTCCCGGTTCAAGATCACAGCGCCTCTTGAGAAGTTCGACCTCACCGATGCAGCGCACGCCGCCTGGGCCGAGACGTCCCACGGCGGGCAGTGCTGGGGAGACGACCGGTTCTTCGGCACGCCCTTCCCCGCCTACTCCGTCGACGGAACGTCGTTCTTCCCGTTCGTGGCTCATCTCAACGGTTGGTGGGACTTACTGACCGCCGGTCACATCGATCGGGAGGACGTGACCGAATACGTGACCTCGCTCTGCGAGCTGGCCGCTCTTGACGCGACCACGCTTCTCGACCCGGTTGTTTGGAGGCAGCTCGGGCACACCGTCGTCGAGTGCTACCCGGACGGGCCTTTCCCGATCGAGGTGGAGGACGAGCACCGGCCTGACGGTCGGATGGAGGTCCCATACGTCTCCTCGCCAGAGCGGGCGATGTTCTATGCAGTTCAGGATGTCGTCGCCTCGGCGGTGCTGTCGGGCGAGATGGCGACGCGGATCATTCGAGCGACCAAGCTCGTCCCCGGCGGTCGTCAGGCTGGGCTACGCCGACGCCTTCCAGTCCTGCCTGGTCTTGTCCTCGACATCGAAGACGACCCGGCGACCGCCTTCGTCCACCACCGCCAGAAAGCGAGGCCGAGCAATCCTGTCCTTGCCGCCGAGCTGCGGGTGGTCGTAAACGCCCTGACCTTTGGAATCTTCGGACGCTTCGATGAGACACGCTGGGGCACCGGGACGGACTCTCGTGTCGGCGAGAAGCCTGGCCCGTGGACCTTTATGCCGGTGGCGTCGTCCGTGACCGCCGGCTCCCACCTGCTCCTTGCGATCTTCGAGCGGTTAATGCATGACCATGGCGGTGTCGTCGTCTACTGCGACACGGACTGCTGGATCGTGCTCGTTTCGCCCGGTGGGGGCACCTTCGTCCTCCCAGACGGCTCGACGATGAAGGTGTTGTCGTGGAAAGAAGTCGACGAGATCGTCGCCCTCTTCGACCCGCTCCGGGTCTTCGGGCCTGACATCCCGGTCTGGAAGTGCGAGCGCGGCACCGCCGACAGACCGCTTCATTCAGTGGTCTTCGGGCCGAAGAAGCACGCCGAGTTCACGATCGGACCCGACGGGACCCCGCAGCTCGTCGAATGGACCGAGGCGAACCTCGGTGGTACCTATGCCGACCCGTCGGGCATGACCGGTCAATCCGAGGATGGAAGCGGCCGCGCGTGGTCGCATGCCGCCGTCGTACGTGAGGTGACCTATGCGCTTGCTCGCCAACGCAACCCGGCGGTGGCGCTCAAGCCATGGGCGCCCTGGGATGTAGGTAAGACGCTCTCATTCCCTGCATTCCGCCCCCTGACTGTGGTTTCGCCCGAGGTGCAGCGAACGCTGCCCATCGTGCTTGGAGCCAAGCCCGGGACGCACTTTCTCGAAGCCGTTGTCGATGACCTTTTCGGTTCGCACAAGGGTGGGGCACCTGTCGCACTCGACCCCGGGGATGACCTGGCCGGCTGGCGCGACCTCGGTTGCTTCGACCGCCAGTCCGGCAAGCAGGTCCGGGTGACAACGGACCCGATGGTCATCGATGCCGTGCTGCTCTCCACACTCGGCCACAAGGCTGCTGTTTGGTCCCGGCCGCCCCCGTACGACCCGATCGATGAGGTGATCGTCGATCCTCTCCTCGTCCAGCACAGGGGGCGTGTCTCGGGCATCATCGACGCCGACATCGCCGGTCTGCCTGGTGACCTGCGGGACCAGCGGCCCGTCTACGACGAGGCAAAGCGCGCTGATGTGGCTTCTGCATGGGCGAAAGCATTCGGGCCACGTCGCTTCGCCCGGCGTGCCGGCGTCAGCGTCTCGGCTTCGGGCAGGGCGGCACTCCGTGGTCGGATCTCGAAGGTCAACGTCAACAGGGCGCTACGCACGCTCAGGATCGCGGACAGCTCGACCCCAACGTGCCCGGTCGACGACCGCCCGGTGTTCCGCGCAGGCGCGATGTACTGCTCGCCGAAGTGCCGGGCCACTGCTCGAAAACGACGCCAGCGGGAACGCGCCGAGGAGACGAGCCAGGAGGATGCCGCATCATGACCCGGCCACGGGTCTACGCGGCCCACCCGGTCGTCACCTACGGCACCGCCCGCGAGCGTGACTGCCTCGCTTCCTTGCGAGGTCTCCTTCCCGATGTGGACCTTTACGACCCGGCCGGTACTCGACCGATGCCGGCTGGCTGCGAGCGTGGCCGCGGGTGCTCTCGACGATCTCCGGCCTCGTCGTATTCGGCACCCGCGGTGGTGTCATCGGGATCGGCTGCGTTCGTGAGATCGCCGACGCCCGCCGGTTAGGCCTTCCCGTCGCCATACTCGATCACCGCTGCCGTGCCCGCACCTACGCGGGATTCGCGTCCCTAATCAAGGCGCCGACGTCACGGCGGGCTGCAGTGCTCGTGCCGGGCGGGCCAGTCGACCTCCGAGAGCTGTTCGGACTGCCGCCGGCAAAGGGCTCACCATGACAGCGGAACGCTGGCAGCTACTTCCGCCGCTCAGCGACGAGGAGTACGCGGGACTGAAGGCTGACATCAGCCTCCAGGGAGTGCTCGTGCCGGTCGTGATCGACGAGGACACGGGTGAGGTAATCGAGGGCCACCATCGCCTGAAAGCGTGGACCGAGCTACGGGCCGAAGGCGTGAAGGTCCCCGACTATCCGAAGCAGGTGGTCCGCTTTGCTAACGATGACGACCGGGTCGCTTTCGTCCTCGCAGCCAACCTGTTCCGGCGCCACCTCACGAGGGAGCAGCGAGCCGAGGTTGTGACTCGGCTCCGCGCCGAGGGCTGGTCGCTGCGGCGCATTGGAGAGGCTGTCGGCGTCGAAGAGATCACTGTTCGCCGCGACCTCGAAGGTGCGACATTTGTCGCACCTGAGCGGATTGAAGGCGCTGACCGGAAAACCTACCCGGCTCACCGGACGCGTCCCACCATCTTCGTCCAGTCGAACCGAGACGCCAGGCGGGCCGCCAAGGCCCTCCGGGCGCTCGGTGACGACGCCACCGGACTGCTCGGTCTGACACGGGCCGAGGAGCGCGCCCGCACCGCCAACCTCGCCCGCATCCGGATCGAGGCGGCGGCCGGTCCGTCCGAACACACCGGCGACGCGTGGGAGCTGCGCACGGGCGACTTCCGGGACGTGCTGGCCGATCTGGCGGACCAGTCCGTCGACGCTGTCGTGACCGATCCGCCCTACAACAACGAGGGGGTCCCGCTCTACGAGCAGCTCGGAGCGTTCGCTCTGCGCGTGCTGAAACCCGGTCGCCTGGCCGTCGTCTATGCCGGACACCTCCAGCTCGACCGCGAGATGTCGCTGCTCGCCCGAGGTGGCCTCACCTACATGTGGCACGGGGCGAATGTGCTGCGCGGCCGGCACACGAGGGGCCGAGTCCGCATGGTCTTCGGCCAACACCGAAGCGTGTTGCTGTATTCGGCAGGTCCCTACCGACCGCGCGCGTGGCTGAACGACGTTGTATTCGCCGAAGGCCGCGGCGGGCCGGAGGAACGACCGCTGCATCCGTGGCAACAGGCCCTCGAGCCCGTTCGGCACTGGATCCGCCAAGTCTCAGAGCCGGGCGAGCTGATCGTCGATCCGTTCCTGGGTTCTGGCACTACTGCGGTTGCTGCGGTCATGGAGGGCCGGCGCTTCCTCGGCTGCGACATCGATGCAGGCTGCGTAGAGACGACGAGACGGCGGTTGGTGGAGCTGGTGCCGGGGCATCGCGATCTGGAGGTCGACGCGTGATGTTGATCGTCACCGGGCCGAACAGCGGTAGCTGAGAAAGGACGGGGGGCTTTATCCGCGAGATCCTCGTATCGGTGAATGCCTGGGTATGACGAAGGCGTCGCGCCTCTGTCCAAGCTCTGAATGAGCTTCCCAGCATGGTCACTCTCGGTAGTTGCGAATGCGACAAGCGGGTCTGGCCTACGTGTTCTTCACGTCTCGGGAGACTGAACTCACCGGCCTGATTAACCTCACCACCGAGGTAACGGTCAGAGCCCACCGGGAACCGCCTGACCCTGAGCCATCGCGTACCCTGAAGCATAACCCCAGCCACGGGCACCTCTGCCGGCTTGAGTAACTAACTTCCGCCCCCGCCCCCCAGCTCGTCCAGCATCGAGTCGAGCAAAGAATCGACGTTGAGTGCGTCACGCCTTGCCAAGTCGTGTAGTTCACTCAGAAGAGGATTTGGCAAATCGCCCGTAGTAAACAAATCAACCCCACTCGACGCGGTGTCAATCACGGTGCCGGATGGATTCAGCACGTCCATGCGGAAATACTCAAGCATGCTGTGCGACGAGTTCCTTGTAATCGTCACGGCACCCGTTCCACCAGGCAATGAGCACAGGAATGAGTCTTCCAGATCCGTTGGCTGCCAACTCACTCGGCCTTGCTGAGTGGCAGCAATCAGTTCGCTTGCCAGTCTGCCCAACTTCCCGGTCGAACCACTCATCCTGCACCTCCACGCTCGATCTGGGCAACGTCCACCCGGCCGGCACTGGTACCAGACCATGTCGCGAGTTGCTGACATGCCTCCTGGATGGCTTGGCGAGCCTTGGCCGGAATCGGAAAACTACCGCCAGTACTACGATCGACCAGAGCCAACGAAGCCACCCCAGCTAATTGAGCCGACCGCGAAAGTCGCTTCGAAAGCTCTGTTGACAGCCCCTCGTGGAGGGACAGAAGCCCTAGTAGATAGCCTGCCTCCACCCGCCAAGCCGTCAGAACCCTATTTGTCCAGCTGGCGTCCCGGCCCATCACGGCATCGTCAAGCTGCTCAGCTAGACGATGCAGTCGGCTTACGACTATCAGGGTCTGCTTGATGGCTATCTCCCGCTCCGCCTCCAAGACCGCTTCGCTCGCTGTCCTGGCACGAGCTGCCTCGCGGTAAGTCAGCACAACTCCGAGCGCGGTCAAAGGTACTCCCGTGACCGTAAACCAATCAGCCCAGAGCATCTAGGAACTCCTGCACGTCAGCCAGCTAGCGACGTCGACGGCCCCCTCGACCCATCGACGAACTCCACTAAGTAGGTAACCCCGGTTGCAATGCTGATGGCTGTCGCGGCCACGATCAGCCTAAGAACTTTGTCGAAGAGCAAGATGAGACAGCCGTGAGCCTCGACCCGCTTGGCGTCTTGCGTAATGATTCGAACAAATCGCGAACGTGCCCACCGACAACTCCAGAAGGCGTCGAGAATCGCATCCGCTCATCGCTTACAAGTAAGGTCCACAGCAGCGACACCATCCAGAACGCTACCAGCGTCTCCGTCGATCACTCGCGATGGCACTGCGTCAAGCCTCGTGCTTGTGTGCCCATCGGCAAACTCTCTGCCGGCATCGTCCTGTTGGTCAGCAGCCGTCACCCGTCGCATCAAGCGTCCTGCCACCTCGTCACCCCAAGAACCAAATCGGCGGGAGATCCTCCTGTCAGGACACACGGCAAACCTTGTTTTCTCCGGCGAGCTGCGGACGAGCCTTGAACGATGGCCAGGTCGCATCTCTTGCCCCGGATCGCTCGCTTTGATGCACCGACCAGCTCCATGCTGGAGCCGTGGCCTCAATAACCTGTCCACGATGCGGCTACCGCTTCGAGACGGCCGCTCGCACGAACACGCGTTGCCGACGCTGCAGGGCCGTCGTACGAGTACCAGCTTCAGCCCGCGATCCGGATGGGTCCGGCGCTGGCTCCACGCGAAAGCACACCTTCGGCATCATCCTGCTCAGCTGCGGCCATCCCGCCGTCGTGATCATTCATCCTGGCAAGTCAGTAGCCGCCACTCTCAAGCTGTACGACTGGGAGTGCCCGGACACTGGCGCTGCCGTCACTGCGACACGAGTGCTGGCGGTGCTCTCGGAGTGGGACTACGAGACCATGGGTCAAGAGGCTTTTGACCTGCTTGTATCTAGGGGAACCGCGAGCTGACAGAGCCTTATGGGCACGCGACAATCACGCTGTGCGTAGGTTCCGTCGGTTCGCTGGGGTGGGAGCCTTCACTACTTTGCTCGCACTCGTCTCGCCTAACGCGGGCGCGCAGTCGGCCGGCGCGCACGCCCTGAGCCTCATCGAGCCGGGCGCAATGACGGCTGCACCCGATGGTGGGCTTTACATCTACGACATGTCGCGGCATCAGGTCCTTTTACGCGATCCCAACGGCGCCATGCGAGTCGTCGTCGGCAACGGGATCGTCGGCAGCGCTGGCGACGGCGGTCCGGCGACGCGGGCAGCATTGGGTCCGGTGGCGGCGCTCGCACTCGCGCCCGACGGCACCCTGTACATCTCGGGAGGCAACCGGGTGCGAGCCGTCTCTCCGTCCGGCGTGATCACAACGGTCGCCGGCAACGGTCAAGACCCGGGCATCTGCAAACTCACGAACGGCACGATCGCGACCCACGTGGCTAGCGGATCGCCGGGAATCGCCGTCTCTCCGTCCGGCCACCTGTACCTGACAGGACCGTGCAACGCGGACGTGACGGTCCTGCGCGGTCGTCGGCTCCACCTGGTGCTTGTCCCTGCGAGCTTCCTCGGCGCAGACCCGCTATTCCCAGAAGATCGCGAGCCAGGCCCGAGCGCGATCGCGTTCGATCGCGCAGGCGATCTCTACATCGGTGGTACCGACCCCTATACCGTCTTCGCGCTTCGGCCCGGCGGTCGGCTGCACACCATCGGCTTTCTTCGCCTGGAACCACCCGACGCCCTCGCGGCCGGTCCACCGGGCTCGGTCGTTGACGCCGGCAACCTCTCCCTCGTCCGTTTCTCAGCTACGGCGCACTGGTCTGGCAGTAGTCGACCGGCGGGTCATCTCCTATTCAACTACTCGCTACGCGGGCTTCTCCCGGGGGAGCAGTACTTCGCGGACGGCGGCGTCGCGGTCTTCCCGAATGGCACGGCGGTCGTCGACGGGAATGCCTTCTTTGGACCAGGCGACTGTCACCACGCTCTGCTTATCGAAGTGACCCCGAAAGGGCAGCTCAAGCTCATCGGCAACTGGCAGCCCCACGAGTCGGGTCCGAGCTGCTAGACAGCCAGCCCAACGGACCGGCGGCTCAAGGAACAAGCCCGTTCTGCCTATCCGGCGCTAGGTGGAGCCACCAGTGCGTTGAGCGAGGGACCACTGGACGACGCCCCGTCGCCATGGCCGACCGTTCGATCGGAGCCGAGATCAAGCGGTACGTTGGTGCCTGACACATAAGTGTCCCCGGCGCCGGTTGCACGGCCCGGGGACTGACATCAGGGAGGTACCCCCGATGCAAGACGCAGGCTACCCAACGGGTCTAGCGCGAACCACTACGCCAGGGCCGGCGCTTGTCCTCTCTCCCGAGGACGTCACCGATTCGATGTCGGCGCTCGCCGAGACCTACTCCCGCTCGGACCGTGCCGGCATCTGTGTCGCCGACGGCTTCGGCGTACGGGTCGTCGTCGAACGTGGCGCCCTCGAAGTCCACGACGGCATCGGCCCGCACCGTCGTACTCGCCGATACGACCGGGCCACCCATGGACTGCGGCGCCTCGTCATTCTCAACGCTGCGGGGATCGTCTCCCTCGACGCCCTCCGCTGGTGCGCAAACCTCGGTGTCGGCGTCGTCGTGTTCGGTCGAGATGGCTCGGCGCAGCTGACCTCGACGCCTCGCATGACCGACGACGCCCGGCTCCGTCGCGCCCAGGCTCTGGCGCCCGTCGAGCCATACGGTCTCGACGTCGCCCGTTGGCTCATGTCCCGCAAGATCATGGGCCAAGGAAACCTCGTGCTCCGTCGCTTCGGCGACGCTGTGACGGCCGAGACGATCGGCGACCTCGCCGTCGCCACCGAAGGGTCCGAGACGATCGACGAGCTGCGCCAGCTCGAAGCGAGCGCGGCCGCCCTCTACTTCGGAGCCTGGTCCGGCCGGGCCGAGTGCGCTCCCACGTTCGCGGCCAAGGACCGACGCCGCGTCCCGCCTCACTGGTCACGCTACGAAGGTCGCCGCTCGGTGCTCGCGTCGGCCGCCTCGAACCGCAAGGCCGAGCGACCGGTGAACGCGATGCTGAACTACCTCTACTCGCTCGTCGAGACGGAAGCGATCCTCGCGTGCCACACCGTGGGCCTCGACCCCGGGCTCGGGATCGTCCACGCTGACGCGAAGGGCCGTCAGTCCCTCGCCCTCGACCTCATGGAGCCGGTACGGCCCGAGGTGGAAGCCTTCGTGCTCGACATGGTCGAGCGCCGCACGTTCCGCAAAGCCGAGTTCACAGAGACATCCGACGGCCACGTCCGTCTGCTCGCGCCTCTCACCCATGAGTTGGCCGGGACCATGCCCCAGTGGGCCAAGTCGCTCGGCCCGATCGCCGAGCACGTCGCCCACGTCTTCGGCAAGGTGATGGACGGCACGTACTCGGCGGCCACGCCGCTCACGTCCCGCCACCTTCGCGATGCGCAGGCGGTCGTGAAGGCACGCAAGGTCGAGGCATCCCGTCGTGCGGCTGCCGAGAGGATCCTCCAGCGCCCGGCAGCTCCGCCGGCCGCTCTTCCGTTGTGGACCTGTCCCGACTGCGGAGGAGCTGTCACGAACCCTCGCCATGTTCGCTGCGAGGCGTGTATCGCCGCTGACCCCGCTCAGGCACCCGAGATCAGGGGCCGGCGTGGCGAAGCGATCGCGGCCCGTAAGCGAGCGCTGACCGAATGGGACCGGGCCAATCTGGACACGGTCTACGACCCCGAGCTGTTCCGACGGGAGATCATGCCTCGACTTAGGACCATGCCGCTTGCCGAGATCATGGAGGCGGCCGGGTGTTGTAAGGCGTCCGCGTCCGACTACCGGCGCGGGAAGCGGACGCCGCACGTGTCGACGTGGATGGCGCTTTCGAGGCTGGCCGGGCACGAGGTTGCGCCTGTGGTGGAACCTAAAAAATGAAAGCGAACTCGACAGCCGGTTAAGCCGTTGCTTGGCGGTCGCTCTCGATGAGTTCTTCAGCGGTCGGCTTGTCCCTCGCTGCCCGCACTGGTGGAAGCGGCAACTCTGCGATGCTCGCTGGTTGCGGGCCAAGCTTCTTGGAGAAGTTCTGCGCTCCCTTGACGTGTAGCAACACCTCGGCCACCTTGAGAAGTTTGATGTCCAGACCGTCCTGCCTTACCCGCGCCACCTCTTCAACAGCGCCGCGGGTGAAGCTGAAGGCTATGACGTAGCCCGTTGATTTCCCAGCACGACGGATTGCCGACTCAAAATTGTCTACGACGTTGCGACCAACATGTTCGGACTGCTTTACCTGGACCGGGTCTTGTGTGAAGAACCAGAAGCCGTCAATGCCCATGTCGCCGACCTTCTTGACGGAATGTGTCCCGTTTATGGCGTTGATAATCCAGTTCTGAAACTCGAAGGGTCGCAGTTCCTTGAGAGCAGCAATGGAGTCCGGTGCATTCTCGATGATGGGCTGATGCCCAAGTTTGAGCAGTCGCCGCCGCATTATCTCCATCGCAGTCGGACTGATGTCGATGCCTATCCACTTGCGCTTGAGACTCTGCGCCGCGGCAATCGTCGTACCGCAACCGCAAAAGGGGTCAAGCACTACGTCACCTGGCTCGGAACTGGTCGCAATGATCCGTTCCAGCAGCGCCAGTGGCTTCTGGGTTGGGTAGCCAAGTCGCTCGGCTGCCTGTGCTCCGATTGGGGGGATGTCCTGCCACAGATTTGATGGCCTGACTCCCGCGGACTCGTCAATGTACATCTTCAGTCGTAGCGCACCCGTCGACTTTGAGGGAAAGTGCAGTCTCCCCTCCGCGTCATACCGTCGCATTCGCTGAAGGTCACAGGACCAGCCGTTGCGGTGAGGCTGATACGTGACGCCATTCGACGCGCGGTAAGGGTAGTGAAGGTTCGGACGCGGACCAGGGTTCCGAAGGGTGACCGACTGCCAGCGCCGCCCGTCCCGGTCCTTGTACTTGAAAGTCCTTGCGACGTAGTCGTCGTCCATCGCCAAGTACTGCTGGACCCAAACGTACTTGGGACCGCGTGAGTAAAAGAGGATGGAATCGGCGACCGAACCGTAGTTCCGTGCCACGTTGCCGTGGCTATAGGTCCGTTTCCACGTAATTTCGTTGCGGAAATTCCCCATTCCAAAGACCCCGTCGAGCATGACCTTCAAGTAGTGGCTGGCATGCCGGTCGCAGTGTAAGTAGAGCGATCCGGTTGGCTTGAGTATCCGATGGAGCTCGACTACTCGCTCTTGCATCCACTCGACGTAATTCTGGATTCCGCCGGCCCAACGGTCCTCGAACGACCGGACCTCCGCCTCGTCACCCCAGATGACCTCGTACACACGGTTCGAGAAGAAGGGCGGGTCAAGATAGATCAGGTCAACGGATTCGTCGGGGAACTGCCCGAGCTGGGTCAGGTTGTCCTCGCGATAGAGCACGCCCGTTTGTAGGTCCACGCGCTCACCCGCCTCATGGTCAGCGTTGTCCCCATCGATAACAAGATGGGTATCGACCACCCCGGGACGCTTCTTGAGTACTAAGCGGCACGTAGAGTATTCGTGGGACTCGCAAGTTGGGTCTGTGGTTGCCTGGCGCCTCGCCCCAACCAAGGGCGGCAGAGTGCCCGAACGGCTCAGCAGGTACTGAAACCGCCACCTGACCTACCACCCACCCCCCCGCCGCCACGTGGGCGAACGTGGGCGCCTCCGTGCCAAACCCGTACGGCGATACGCGAGAGGCGGTCGCTGGCCGGCTGGCTCCGGGAAACTGCCGGCGGCGGCGGCACCCGGCAGGGGCGACCGACCGGCGGCGGGGTTAAGGCGTGGCAAATCAAGGCAGCAATCATTCCAGCGGAAGCTGCCATTCCGGATTGCGCCGAGAGACGAGCCCGCTGCGCACGTGTTCCGAAAACACCTGATCCAGGGGCCATGACCTCGATGGACCGCTGCCGCCACCCTCGGAATCCGTAAGGTGGAAACCCTCCGCCAGCGGAACGAGTGACGCATCGCGGTATGAGAGCCGCCGGTAAAGACGCGAAAGCAACGCTGCCAATCGTGAAAATCCGACTTCAAGATGGACCTCCGCAGTTAGTGCGCGTACGGTCACGACGTGTCCGGCAGGTCCAATGTCGGGCTCATATGGCATTCGGAGTGTGTACCAAAGACCTAGATCCGAAACACACGTGTAGTCAAGAAGTTCCCTCGGATGCATGGCTTTCGAGGCAGCTGTTTGAAGGGCGGTTGACACGTTGTCATCGGGTTGTGACTTAGGGGCGACCCACGCATGAGAGTGGGCTACCAATCCGACTGGGAACAGCCCAAGCATCTCCGTGCGAGGGGATCCACCTCGCAGCTTCTGCCCTCGAGACAGTCTGGCGGCCCTGCTAGCCGCGTCTGCGATTCCCTCCGAATCGACAGTCAGTCGAGCATTGAAGGCTGCGGCTACACCAGACGCGAGCACCTCCTCGCGGTTTCGCAGGGATGCCGGATAGCTGGGGTGAAACACAACGATGTCCGTCTCGAAGACGTCGTCGCCGGCCTCAGGAATGATGTAGCGGCGTGTGACGACTTCGTAAGACGGTGGCAGCCAGTCACGGAAGAACTGAGCCCATGTCTTCTCCCCCCCATGGCCCGCTCGCTGCGGATCGCCACCGGCCTGACGGTGCAGGCGCGCGTAGTCGGCATCGATATCTCGCTGGACTTTGGCGAGCCACTCGTGGTGCACCGGTCCACGATCGGACATCTTCTCATCATCCCAGACCTGCGCTGATGCGTCCCGCCGCAGCTAGGTTGGGCGGTCATGTGCTCACCTTTCCACGGCACACGGGTGTCTCGGTGAGGTGTAGGCCGTGACGACGCTTGCGGAACTGACGCCCGGCGCAGTCGTCCGCGGTGTCGTCCCCGTTGGCGCCGGAACCCACCGCCCGGTGCCTACCTGACTCCAGCAGACGATGCCATACCCTGCTCGCCCCTGTCCGCCCCGGGCGTTTCCTCAGGTCGGGGGTTCCTACCACCCGCCCCTACCCAGCCAGGTGGGCGAACGTGGGCGCCTCTGTGCCAAGTCTTGGGCACCCTTTGCTCCGCCCCTCGTGGCAGGCGGGCGGCATCGCGATGGGTCGGCCCCAGCCTCCTTTTCGCCCATCGTGGGCGATAACGTCAAGCCATGAGCACAGTCTCGATCTCTGACGAGCTTCTAGTTCGCGTCGAGGCTTGCAAGCCTCTAGTGGAAGCGGTGATCGGAACAGCGCTATCGGCTGAGGAGATAGTGGAGTTCCTGCTGATCCGTGCTGTCGACACGCTGCTCGCAGATCTGCTCGCCAATGTAGACCAGCCGGTTCTTGTCAGAGCGTTCCAGCTGCTTGCTGGGGAGTATCCGACCGAGATCTACTCATTCATGATTGACATGCTCAGCGCCGGAGCAGCTCCTATTGATCGAGAGGCGTTCCGGCAACCTCTCGGCTTCGCTGCACCACTAACCAACCGGGACAATGGTGCACCTAGCGCATAGGTTTTGGTGCGCTCGCGGGTAACTGGCTCTCCACCAAGTCGGCGATGCGGCGCAGGCGGTCGGCGTATCGCTTGGGTTCGTCCGCAAGGAACTTCGTTGAAGGCTTCTCTAGCAGCTTGCGTTGCGTATCCGTGAGAGCGAAGTCCTTTAGACCCTCAGAGAGTCCGTCCAGCCCGTCAGGGTCCATCAGCCTGGCAAGCCCAGCAAGCGCTGTCACAATCTGCGACGCATCTCCGCCATCCAGCTCGATGGTCGCTATGCCAAATCGGCTCTCTGTCATCGCTGGCGCCTTTCTGCTCCTTCATAGCGTACCCATCGTCACCTCACGGCCCACCGGCCAACGTCGCCACGCCCCGTTCGCTCGTGTGCGACCCGACTCCTCCTCAGGGCCGTTCCTCCCACCCCACCCCTACGCCGCCACGTGGGCGAACGTGGGTGCCTGTGCCGCGCTCTGCGCCCTTTGCCCCCTCCCCGTCGGTCTCCCGTCGCTGTTCCCCTCCCGCTGCCTCCGTCTCGCGGCCCTGGGTGGGTGGGTGTCGTGTGTTCCCTGCTGCCCCGTGCGGCCCCCTGCGTCTCGCCCGCCGCGGCCTTCCCCGCGGCCGTGTCCCCGGTCTTTGTCCCGTTTTGGTCCCGTTCTCCCTCTCTCCCCACGGTGAGGTGTTCACCGAAGACCAACACCATGTTCACATATGGGTGTAACGAAGTCGTGGCCTTCCCTGCGGCTCTGGATTGTGGGTGCTAGTGGCGCGATCGGGCGCGTTCGAGCCTCAGGTCTGCCGCT